>Ga0075122_10000926_pt1 | contig 21846 bp, 27 predicted proteins | sample AntAceMetag02UKB_FD_69790 | JGI IMG/M metagenome (GOLD analysis project Ga0075122, IMG submission 69790) | Saline lake microbial communities from Ace Lake, Antarctica - Antarctic Ace Lake Metagenome 02UKB | ecosystem: Environmental > Aquatic > Non-marine Saline and Alkaline > Saline | place...
ATCTTATCGATTTGCTCTTTCCATGCTTCATATTTTTCCTTGTGTTTGTATGGGTCTCGTTTCATATCTTGTCAAGTCAGACCATCTTAAAAGATAATCTGTATTGATTCGTTATAAAAAGTAGCCCCTAAGGGATGCCAAGAAGGTATTACGCCCCAACCGGGGATTGAACCCGGGTCTCGGCCGCGACAGGGCCGTGTACTAACCATTATACTATTGAGGCAATATTTAATTCTATCAGAATTCCTTTTTAAGGTTTATGCTTACTTCTTTTTCTTTGTTGAAGACGTCTTCTTTGCAGACTTTTTCGCTGGAGCCTTACCTGAAGTCTTAGCCATCTCAGTTCGAAGCTTACCTATCTCTTCAAGAAGCATAGCATGGTTCAAACTCAAGTGTTGCATCTTGTCATGAAGGTCCGAAAAAGCATCGTTCAACATCAACATATCTTTCTTAACGTAAGCGAAACTCGCAGAAACATTTTTTTCAACCTGATCTACAGATTTTTCCATAATATTTCATAATTTCAGTATTTATAAACTTTTGTAACTATAGAATTAAGACAAAACCTTTTTAATATAAAACAAGTATACCTTTCTATGTTCAACAAACAGAATTTAAGATTAATTGAATCTGCAATAGCCCTAGCTGCGGCAATCGCCAACTAAATTTCTTTCTCTTTACCTAAGATGATCGACCATAATAACCCAATGTATGAAGTATGTGAATATTATCATATTTTGGATAAGGGCAAAAACATAGGATACAATTCTGCGTGGATTTCAAAAGATGCCGAAGACAAATATCATTATTCTATGGAAAGCTCAAAAGATCTTCCCGGAAAAGTAATTCAAATAGACGCCACAAAATGGGAAAGAAGTAGAATGGAATTTTGGGGGAATACAAATTGGAAATTTGTCGGAGAGCTCTATGAGAAGGGTTTAAAAGATAAAAAACGAATTAATAATTATGGAAAAACACGAACTTTTAGCCCCCGTAGGGGACTTCAGGAACTTGCGAGCAGCAATTACAGCCGGAGCTGACGCGGTATACTTCGGAGTAAAAGGTTTCAACATGCGGGCTGCAGCAAAAAATTTCACCATAAAAGACTTACCCAAAATACAAAAAATCTGCGACGAATCAAAACGAAAAGTGAAAATATATCTAACTCTTAATGTGGTGGTATACGATGAAGAACTAAAGAAACTTGAAAAGATTGTAAAAGCCGCAAAAGGAAAAGTTGACGCAATAATCTGCTGGGATTTATCTGTAATTGAACTCTGCCGAAAATACAATATCCCTATCCATATTTCAACACAAGCTTCAATATCAAATATCGCAGCAGCAAAATTCTATAAAAAACTCGGAGCAGAACGAGTCGTCTTAGCAAGAGAATTAAATCTAAAACAGATAAAAAAGATATCCAAATTTATAGAAGTAGAAACCTTCTGCCATGGTGCAATGTGTGTTGCAGTCTCTGGAAGATGCTTCATGTCCCAATACACTCACGGACTCTCAGCAAACCGTGGAAAATGCGCCCAACTCTGTAGAAGAGCGTGGGAAATAACTGACGACAGCGGGAACAAACTCAAATTAGAAAACAGCAGAGTAATGTCCGCGAAAGATTTATGCACATTACCTTTCATAGATAAAATGAAAAAAGCAGGAATCACATCCTTCAAAATAGAAGGAAGAAACCGAAGCCCGGAATACGTCCACATGGTAGTATCAGAATATCGAAAAGCATTAGACAAAAAATTAACCCATCCAGAAATCGTTGAAGGAATTAACAACCTAAAGAAAGTTTACAACAGAGGTTTCAGTTCAGGATTCTATCTAAGAATGCCAACCGCCGATGACTTCTCATTCAGTGAACACGGAGACCAAACGGAGAAAAAACAATTTGTCGGAAAGACTTACAAGTATTGGCCAAGAGCAAAAGCTTGTTCTGTGAAAATGAACGCTGGGAAACTTTCAATAGGGGATGAAGTTTACTTAATTGGAGAAGAACCAATCAAGCGGACAAAAGTCAAAAGTATAGAATTCAAAGGAAAGCCCGTAAAGACTGTGAAGAAAGGTCAAGAAGTGGGAATACAATTTGGTTCAAAAGTCAAAAATGGAACTGAAGTTTATCTAATTAGGAAGTCCGCTTAAGGATTATTATTCCAATCCCTAGAATCACTCCCCCAATAACAAACCCGCCAAGAACATCAGTCACCCAATGAACTCTAAGATAAATTCTACTAACTCCAATCATAAGAACTAACAAGCTTGCAACAACAATTCCCTGAACTTTATATTTTTTATTAACAAATAAATAAACAAGAAGTCCAAGGAAAACAATCGCTATAGTCGCATGTCCACTTGGAAATGAATAACTAAATTCCGGAATAAGCATATTTAACGGCCGTGCCCGTCCAACAATTTCCTTAGTTAAAACGATAACTCCCCCCGTAAGAGCCATTATCCCCCCAAAGATAATACCACGAGCTTTAGAAAATTTAATATAAATATAAGATGCAACAATCAATGAAAGAACTATCAAAACAATCGGATCAAAAATTGGAGCAATCACTTTAGCAATGGAGGTTAGTGCAGGATTCTCTATTGAAACCATAAATGTATTCACAATCGTATCACATATCATTAATTTCAAAAGGGAATTGTTTTTAAAAGTCTGTTGATTAACAATACTGAGGTTGAAATGGATAAAAAATTAAAGCTCGGATTTTTTTCTTTCACGTGCTGTGAAGGTTGTATGATTTCATTCATAGAGATTCTAAACGAAAAATTCTTCGAATGGAAAGACAAAATAGATATTCAATATTTCAAAGCCTTAAAAAAAGTCAAACCAATAGGACCTATGGATATCGCATTTGTAGAGGGCGCAATTTCAACTCCAGATGAATTAAAGAAATTAAAACTAATTAGAAAAAAAGCAAAAAAACTTGTAGCAATAGGGTCTGGCGCAATTAATGGTTGGCCTTCAAACCAGAGAAATAATTTCAATAAGGAAAAGAAAAAAGAAATTGCAGAGGCTGTGAAAAAATTCAATCAAATGGAAAAAATAACACCTGTAAAAGAATTAATAAAAATCGATGATGAAATTCCGGGTTGTCCAGTAGACCAAAAACTATTTACAAAAAAAATGGAGAGTTACATTAATGCATAGCTACGACTTCGACCTAAAGGACATCTCCAAGATTGAGGGACACACACATATGAATGTAAAGGTCCTAGACGGAAAAGTAACCGAATGTAAACTAAAGATCAATGAGAATAAGAGATTTTTTACACAAGCAGTTGTCGGAATGAATTATGCGCAAGTTCCAATGACTATGGCACGTATCTGCGGAACCTGTAGTTCATCACATACTCTTTGTTCAATCGAAACCATAGAAAAAGCATTTGGAGTGAAAGTCACCGAACAAACAATAAGGCTCAGAAAATTACTTTCCAATGCCGGCCATCTAAGAGACCACGCAATGCACCTATTCTTTTTCGTATTACCTGACGTATTCGGAATCGATTCGGTTTTAGATTTCGGAGATAACTTACATCATTGGATCCATTATGGTTTAGATATCAAGGCCGCAGGAAATTATCTTTCAACGACCATAGGGGGAAGAGCAATCCACCCACCCAATGCAGCAGTTGGAGGTTTCACAGCCTTACCAAAAAAAGAAGAACTAATCGAAGCCCAAGACAAACTCGCAGCAGTTAGAAAAAAAGTTCTTGCGATAATTCAACTCCTATATCAAAAAAGAAGTAACTTCTTATTCAAGAGAAAAACAAATTACATCGGATTAGTAAACAACGATTATAATTTTCTCGAGGGAAAATTAAAAGATTCAAAAGGGAATGAAATTTCTGAAGAAAGCTTCGCAGATCACCTCGAAAGAGTTGTTATACCTTACTCAAACGCAACCGCATTCGAATTTGAAAGAGAAGAATACACTGTAGGTGCATTAGCTCGAATGAACGTCAACAAAGAATATCTCAACAAAAAGACAAAAAAAGATACAGAAAAATATCTAAAGGTTTTTCCCTCTGCAAATATCTTTGATAATAATTTAGCACAAGCAATTGAAATGTTAAACATTGTAGATAATTCAATAGAAATGTTAAACATGGAAATAAAACCTGAGAAGCCAGTTAAGATAGTTCCAAAAAAATCAACTGGAGTCGGAGTTGTTGAAGCACCAAGGGGAACATTATATTATAGATTCGATATAAACGAAAAAGGTATTCTCACTTTCGCAGATCTTTGCATCCCAACACAACAAAATATCTTCCACATGGAAAACAGCATCGCAGCCTATGTCGAAAGCCTAATCAAAAAAGGAAAGACCAAAGAAGAGATCCCTTTCGAGATAGAAAAAATGATCCGAGCCTACGACCCTTGTATGTCCTGCGCCGCCCATTTCTTAAAAGTTGATTGGATTTGATCCATTGCATCTCCTTCACTGATCTTCATCGGAACTCCAATAATCCTAACCGAATCAATCTTCCCAATCTTCTTCAACAACTTCAAATTATAAGCCAAATCAAAATCGTGCATCGTGTAAACTTTATTCGCATACAACTGCTCAATCGAATTCAATTCAATTACATTATCAATTCCCTCAACAGTATCAAGAATAACCAAATCTCTTCCCTGCTTATCCAAATCTTCTGTTGGATCAATTTCCTTAAACTCAATACTTGGAAAAGTCTTCCGAAGCTTCGGCAAAAGCTTCAACGGCAACGAATCATTCTCGAGAAAAGGATTACCAAATACTAAAACTTTCATTTAAATTTTGGGAAATATTCCGCAATCATCTTTTCGTTTAATTTTTGGGCGACGGTAAAATTATGTACTGCAACCACATCACCCTTATCCACATTAATATAACTCGGAGTTATTAATTTTTTCCCATTAAAGATTCCATTTTTATTCTGATACCTCTGAGGATCATCCCCAATTCGCGCCACATAAGTTTGACATAAAATATTCCCATTCTTTAACTCATTATGTTTCCTTAACCAATAATCCTGCACATTTCTAGTCGTCCATACCGGAATGTACTTGGCTGCGTCCGGGAAATATTTTTCCAGGACTGAAGTCTGTATTTTAGAACCCTTCTCCAAAATATTCTCAAGGTTTTCTATCTCTTCGGAACTTGGCTTTTGGCCAGCACAATATTTTATCACAGGGAATGCATACGAAAGAAACAACGCCTGGGGAGTAATTTTTTCCATATCAATCATACCTATAAAATATTAATAAACCTTCTGAATCATAAACATAAATAGAGTCACCATCCGTATTCCAAATATGAGAGAACTCTTCAGTATAACTCTCTTTCGCCCCCACAACAGCTTCATAAATATGCGTCGCATCATCCTTATACATAATTTCTAACCCATAATCACAATCATTCTGCAAAACAAGTTTCTCTGGCTCATCAATTTTAAATTCCACAATCTCTAAGCACTCCGAATTCGAAGACTTCTTCCAAATCCCAATCTCATTTAACCTCGCAAATTCTTCAGCCCGTTTCAATTCATCATAATGCAAATCTTTCTCATAATAATACAATGTCCCAAGCCCTTCCTCCAAAATTTCTTCATTCAAATTCTTTCCATCAAAAAAAACATAAGCCAACATCCGACCATATTTATCAAATCCATGACTCTCAATCTCAACAGTCTTATTCTCAATCAAATCTCGAACAAATTCTCCAGCCTCCTCGCTAAACCACCTAGATTTCTCCGGAGTATTAATCCCCTTCAACCGAATTTTCTGCCCACTCGCCAACTCAAAAGTATCTCCATCAATAACTCTCGTAACAAATTCACTAGAATTATCAACGACAATATTCCCAGTTATCTGATAATAAAAAATCCCCGAAACAATCATCAAAATCACAATAATCAAGTGTTTAAGTTCCATCCCGTTTTTAAGATAGCAAGGTTTAAAAGTCTAATTTTGCAATCTTGAATATGAGCAAAGTACGAATCAAATTGCAAAGTGTAGAGATCGATAAATTGAATGATGTTATCGACCGAATAAAAACAATTGCTAGCGGTGCGGGCCTTCCGATCAGCGGACCTATCCCATTACCAACAAAGCGATTGAAGGTTTGTACTCGGAAGTCTCCTTGCGGCGACGGAACAGCAACTTTCGACAGATTCGAAATGCGAATCCACAAAAGAGTAGTTGACTTACCAGCAAACGACAAAATTCTTCACAATATCATGAGAATTTCTATTCCGCGAACAGTTAAGATCAAGATCGAAATGGTTGATTAATTTTTACCTTCATCCAATTCGGCTTCTGCCTTCTCTAGGTCAAAAACACTCTTCTTAAGAACTTCTTGTTTCTCACCATCTTCGTTCAAGGCTTCTTTCTCAATCAAATCTTCAGCCAATTTGATATGCTCTTCAGCCAATTCTAGGTTTTCTTTATTCATTATATATTTCTCCGGCTACCTTTGTTTCTTTGATTCCATGGAACCTTTCTTTTCTAAAGAAAGGGAGCCTACGCCTGTACCCCGAATCGAACGGGGATGCCCTTGCGGGCCCGGTGTTCTAGACCGGTGCAATACCATTATACGATACAGGCTTATAAATATCTGAGTGAGAATTGGTTTTTAAGTTATACGCTCTATACCCGAAAGGATAAATACCTATAAAATATAAAATATTTATGAGCAGAAGATGTGGCTGGGACCATAAAAGGCAAAAGGAAGATGACTTTAATCAGGGAATTACTGATGGAAGAATGGGATTTCCGCATGGAGTCGGGGGAGCAGGTTTATGTGATCCTTCATATAGTAATGGGTATAAAATTGGAGAGACTATAAAACCAAATTCTTTAGATTTAGGTACTATTAATACTCCTTCTCCCCTAAATATAGATATAAATAATAATCTTCCACCACTAGATTTGAATCCTGTGGAACTTCCCAAATTAAGGAACCAATACGATCCAGATAAATTCTAATCTAAAACGCCCACACCAGGAGTCGAACCTGGGCGCCCCGAAGGACCATGAGTTCCAGTCATGTGCAATACCGCTATGCGATGTGGGCTTAGTTATGAAAGATAATTTCCATTTAAAAACGTAGCTGTTAACCTTTAAATAATCTCAATCCTTTCTTCAATTATGAAATCATATCATAAAAAGGTGATAATATTCATAATTATAGTCGTCTTTCTAGCAGCACTTATCACCTCGCTTTTCTTTTTCAACCCAGAAGAACTAGTAAAAAAAGTCGGAGTAACGAATGCGTATCTATTACTTTTCGTAGTTTCGTTTTTCGGAGGATTCTCAGCAGGAGGCTCAATATCTTTCATAACCCTCCTAACAACATTCGCAATTGGAGGTTTAAATCCTTGGCTACTTGGGATAACAGCTGGAGTCGCTCTTGCAATCGGAGACCTCATTATGTTCTTCCTAGGTCTAGAAGGCAGACATTTAATAAAAGGAAAATTAAGAAAGAGAATCGATAAATTTTCTAAATTCGTAAATGAGAAATCTCACAAGTTTATCCCTTTCATCGCTTACCTATACATCGGATTCACTCCATTCCCCAACGACCTCATGATACTCTCCCTCGCAGCCATAGACTACCCAAAAAAGAAAGTTTATCTTCCAATCATCTTAGGAGACCTAACATTTACGATACTTCTAGCCGTCTTAGCTTCAATGGGAATCTCCCTGTTTTTTTAGAGAAATTTAACAATATAAATCCTTAGAATTCGCAGCAAGCGTCAGCGAGACCGAATTCATCGCATGGCTCTGCCATAAGACTAAATTTAACAATATAAATCCTTAGAATTCGCAGCAAGCGTCAGCGAGACCGAATTCATCGCATGGCTCTGCCATAAGACTAAATTTAACAATATAAATCCTTATAAGTCCAAAAAATTTACAAGATTATGGAAGAACGCGAAGATGATTCCGATCATCCCACAATATGCTTTTTAGGCAATTATCCTCCAAAAGAGTGTGGAATCGCCACATTTACTAAAGATTTAACCTCTGCAATCAATAAGAAATTTGAACCAGAATTCAAATCTAGAATTATCGCTTTAAACGATGACGCCAACATCTACAATTACGATAAAAATGTAATCATGGAAATAAACAAAGACGATATTGATGACTACATAATCAAAGCAAAAGAAATTAATGAAAACGAAAACATAAAAGTCATCTGCATTCAACACGAATTCGGAATTTTCGGTGGAGAATACGGAAATCATCTAATCCCTTTTCTAGAATTAATAGAAAAACCAGTAGTGGTCACTTTCCACTCAGTTCTGCCAAATCCAAACCCTGCAATCAAAAGAATCGTGAAGTCCCTTTGCGAAAAAAGTTCAGCAACAGTAGTTATGGCAAAAAAAGCAATAGAAATATTAAAGAGAGATTACGAAATCGATGAAGAAAAATTATATTTCATCCCCCATGGAATTCCAAATGTTCCTTTCGTCAGCCCTGGACTCTCCAAAAGGAAAATTCATTTTGAAAACAGAACTATTATTTCAACATTCGGATTATTGAGCCGAGGAAAGGGAGTGGAATATATGATTAGAGCATTACCGAAGTTAGTAGAAAAATATCCCGATCTCCTTTACCTTATAATTGGAGAGACGCACCCGGCAGTAAGAAAGGAGGAAGGAGAATCTTATAGGAACGAATTAATGCAGGAAATAGATCTGCTCGGATTAAAAAATCACGTAAAATTCTCAAACAATTTCTTATCTCTTCAAGAAATCATAGAGTACCTTTCAGCAACAGACATTTATGTATGTACAAATTTAGATAAGAACCAAATCGTTAGCGGAACTCTTTCTTACGCGATGGGTTGCGGAAAAGTTGTAATCTCCTCCCCTATAGAATATGCCAAAGAATTTTTATCGGATGATCGAGGAGTTGTTGTTGAAGAAAAGAATCCAGATTCCTACGCGTTAGCAATCGACGCAGTACTCTCTAATCCCGAATACAAAAAACTAATCGAAAGAAATGCTTATGCTTATAGCCGATCAATGATCTGGCAAAATGTCGCAATAAGTTATCGAAAATTATTCAATAAAGTTTTAAAATTACAAGATAAATCCATAGAGAATCTTCCAGAAATAAAATTGGACCATTTAACAAAAATGACAGACGATTTTGGGATGATCCAATTCTGCAACCATTCAGAACCTGATATAGGCTCTGGGTATACAATCGACGATAATTCACGAGCATTAATCACATCAGTATTACACAACAAACTTTTCAACACACAAGAATCTCTTAATCTTTCAAAAATTTATCTAAATTTTATAGGGCAATGTCAGGATGAACACGGAAACTTCCAAAATAATTTCAAAAACGAAAACGAAATATTAGATTCCCATAGTGACGATTCATTTGGAAGGGCCATTTGGGCACTGGGCTATGCAATCAATAAATCCAACGATTCTGAAATAATAAAAAAATCTGAAGAGCACATAAGAAAAGCCCTAAATCATTTAAGTGGGATAAAATCTCCAAGAGCCGTCGCTTTTTCAATTATCGGCCTGTACCATTACTATCGAAAAGGGCAAGATCGAGAGATCCTTGCAATAATCCGAAAATTAGCAGACTACCTTGTTCAAAGATACAATATCGAATGCTCTGAGGATTGGTGTTGGTTTGAAGAAGTCCTTTCTTATTCAAACTCAAAACTTCCAGAAGCCCTATATCTTGCTCATGACATAACTGGGAACGAAGAATACCTAGATATAGCCGAGAAATCGCTAAAATTCCTTACCGAATTAACATTTATCGAAGGAAAAATTCATTTGATTGGACAAAATGGTTGGTGCAAAAGAAATGGAAAAAGAGCACTATTTGACCAACAACCTGTAGATGCATCATCACTAGTCCATACATATCTCACCGCGTTCTCAATAACCAAAAATCCAGAGTACCATAAAAATGCAATAGAATCAATCCATTGGTTTTTCGGAAATAACCACCTAGATCAGATGGTTTATGACGAAACAACTGGTGGATGTTTTGATGGGTTAGGAAAATATACCTTAAACATGAATCAGGGAGCCGAATCAACACTTTCATATTTAATTGCAAGATTATTTCTAGAAGAAACAGAAAAATTCTCTAAGATCCTTTAAGACGACTAAGTAATTTTTTCAAACTAACTTCCGCAACCCCAATCCGAGTATCAGCAGAACCATAATAAATTTTTAACCTATCCCCTTCAACCGAAACCCCCTCTGGGAACACCACCTCATTGACATCCCCCTCTTTTTCCCAATTATACTTTGGAGAAAATAATGGATCTTTTAATCTAGCTATTTCAATTTCTGGTTTTTTCAAATCTAACAGGGCAGCACCCACGTGATAAACCATGGGCAATCTATGATTTCTAAGTTTATTGAAGACACCGCAGATATGAAACTGAGCCTTACAAAGAAACCCATAAAAGAAACCCATCCTTTTCATATTAACTCCATGATAAATTAATAACCAACCCTTCTTGGTTTCAATGGGTACGGCACCTGCACCAATATGCAGGTCTTCCCAATTATATCTCTGATATAATGAAACATCATCTTTCCCCTCGCTAAGATTTGAAATATAATTTCTCCAAAAACTATCCTTCTTCAATTCCGAAAATTTCTTGAACTTAACAATTTGAATATCTGGCAAAAATCTATGGAGCATTACAAAATATCCATTAATCTTTTTTGGAAATAAAACTGCGTCTTTGTCCCATAATGAAATTCTTGAGCCATAAATATCCTGTTTTTTCCAATTATCACTATATTTCTTTATCTTCACAATCTCTCTCGCTTCTTTAACTGAAATCTTTGGACTAATTACACCTTTCTTTTCCCACTTTTTCAAATCTTTAGAAATTGCATAAGCAATCTTGGCATCTCTCCCATCAAAAGCAGTGTATAACATATAATACATATTTCCTACCTTCGTAACTCTAGGGTCTTCTATGCCTTTTTTTTCATAACTTTGTGTAGGGCTAAGAATTGGTTTATCAAATCTTTCAATTTTTCCATCCTTCATTTTCGCATATCCGATGGAAGAAACCCGGTTCTTAGCAACTGCCCTATAGAAAATATGTTCAGTTCCATCTTTAGTCTGAACAACCGAAGGATTCAAAACCGCACGAGCCTCCCATTTATTTTCCGTGGGCTTCATAATAAGTTTTCTCTTAACCTTTATATCCATTTTAACCCACCAAAATCGAACTTAAAATTAAGCACATTCTTTCCAAACGCCTTAAGCAATTTGGCTCTTTCGTCCGTAAAAAATAAAACACTTCCGCCACCACCACTTCCACAAACCTTCGCAGCAATAGCCCCATTCTTCATCCCTTTATCAATAAAAATCTGCAAACGAGGACCAACAATTCCCTTATGTAATTTCTTTCTCTCGACAGTTTCTTCATTCATCAGCTTAGCGAATTTATACAAATCCTCTTTCTTCAAAGCATTCTTCATCTCACTAGCAATATTTTTAATTCTAATCAAATTTTTAGTATTTTTCCCCTTCTTCAAATTATCCATCATCGACTTATTCGTATTCCCTGAAAAATGTGGCTTGCCAGTATACACTAAAACCAATTTACTCTCAAATTTTTTAATAAAGCTCTGAGATAATTTTAATTGTTCTAGTTTTACCTTATCTCCCTTAAACTCAATATAATTAATCCCCCCAAACGCCGCAGCATACTGGTCCTGTTTCCCACCGACCAAACCCATCGATTGCTCAAGAGCATAAACTCCCCTAGCTAATTCCATTCGATTCTTTAATGAAACCGCCCCCTTTCTTTTCAAACGAATCTGACTAATCAATGCCAACCAAACTAAATTCATAACCCCACTAGTTCCAAGACCACTCGAAGTTGGAGTGTGTCCAGTATATTCTAAGTGAACATCCTTGTCCGTTTTAACAATTTTTCCAACGACATAACGATTAATCCCACAATTAAGAACTGCACCCCCATGCGTATGTGTAAATGGATAAATATCTGTTGTTCCACCACCAAAATCTACCCTAACTGGTGCCTGAACTTTTCTAGCTTTCATTCTAAGTAGAGACTCGCCCCCATTATCCCTGGATGTTTCAATTTACTCCACCTGATGGGAGTTTTCTTCGGAAGCTCAAAATGTTTTTGGGAATGCTTCCGAATCATATTCAGAAATTTCTCCCCAGTTTCCTTAATGCCTCCCGCCAAAATAACTGCTTCTGGATCAAAACAATGAATCAATGAAGCAATTCCCTGCCCGTAATATTCAGTAAACTCTTCAAGAATTCTCTTTGCCTTAGGATCTTTCATGCTCATTAGCTCGCTAAACATCTTAGGTTTTCTAAATGCCTTAGTCGTAACCTCTGCTAATCTCTTCGAAGCAGCCAATTCTTCAAAATCCCTACCATGATCTAGAACAATATGGCCCAACTCTCCTGCATAACCTTCTCCCCGATAAAGTTGTCCATTCATAATTATCCCCCCACCAATTCCAGTTCCAAGAGTCAACAAAATAAAATTCTTTTTCTTACAACCTAGTTTCAACTCTGCAAATGCAACACAATCCGCATCATTCTTAACCACTGCAGGTACCTTAAATTTATTCTGTAAATCTGCCTTGAGATTCCAATTCCTTAAAGGCAAATTTGGCGGATTCTTTATTGTACCTCCCATCAATGGACCTGGAGACGCAACCGCAATCCCCTTAATTTCATTAGACATAAAACCATCAATAAGATCAAACAATCTCGACTTTATCCCCCAAGAAGTTTTCGGCGTCTTCTCCTTCCAATATTCCAAAACCTTTCTATTCTCTATAACTGCAATTCTAATATAAGTCCCCCCCATATCAATAGCAATAATCTTATTAGCCTTGCCCGGAGATTTTTCCAATTTTGTTATCTTTCTTTCATTAGGGTCTGGGCATGTTTTCTTATCAACAACTTTTTTATTTCCTACCATAAACATCCTCCAATCTTATTTCATCTTTTTCATCAAATGTCCCGTAAGAAATTTCCAAAACTTCTACCTTCTTTTTCTTAGCAAAAATTCTATGTGCCTGCATCTTTCGAACAGTTATAGTCTCACCTTTCTTAATTTTCTTTTTCTTAGTTCCAAGTTGCACCCAACCCTCTGTCAAAAAATACCATTGTTCCTTCCGTTTCTTATGTTTTTGCAAACTCAAAATTTGATTTGGCTTAACAGTCAGAATTTTCACAGTACATTTCTCATTAAATACAAATTGTTTAAAGTCCCCCCACGGACGTTTCACCACCTTCATAAAATAACAACACTTCCGACATTTAAATATCTATTCGTTAGAATCAACCCAACAATTCATTCAACTTCTTTGAGGGATTTTTCGCCTTGGTAATGGCCGAACTAATCGCAATACCCTTAGCCCCAAACTTCATTGCAATATTCAAGTCTTCATTAGTCTTGATTCCAGCACCGACGACAAAATCATATTTCAATTTCTTTCCAATCTCTTCAATCAACTTCGGCTTCGCTTTACTAACAGAAACTTTACCTGCAACTAATTCTGGCGGCTCAATAATCAAATAATCTGGCTTCAATTTTTTGATCTTCAAACCCTGTTTCAAATCTTTTGCAAAAATCGCCGTCTTAAGTTTCAAAGCCTTGCATCTTTTCACAGTTTTCTTTATTACATCCATCCGAAGTCTATGCTCGCTATGATTCAAAAAAACCCCTTTCGCCCCATCAACTTTAACTGCTTCGGGGAGAATATATCCTGTGTTTCTTCCAACTTCTTGAAAGTCCACATGCTGAACATAAACCGGATTCTTCACCACCCCAACAACTTCTAAAATATCTGATGCCTGAACTCCAATAATTATTTTCTTATCAACATTAGAAATCTGCTTAGCCAATTTCACGACAGCTAAGCCTTGCTTATATGTTTTCAAATTGATTATTATTATGGGCTTCATTTCTTTTTTCTTTTTTCAGGTTTGTCTTTTTTGACCCAAATCACCTTCTTTAATTTCTTCGCTAATTTCAATGGATTCTTCACCTGCCAAACATTCCTTCCAATAGCGATACCTGTAATCCCGACATCAATGCCATCTTTAATTTCCTTCAATAATTCTTTCTCGTTCTTTTTAGAACCTCCTGCAATTACAACTTTAGCTTTTCCAGCACTTTTCACAGCCCAAGCCAGATCATCTTTATTTCCATGAGAATGAATCTTCACAATGTCCGCACCAATTTCCAATCCGATCCGAGTAGAATACGCCAATAAATCTCTTTTCTTTTTTCCTTTAACTCCCTTTCCACGAGGATAAATCCATGCAATCACAGGTAAACCTTTCTTATGCGCCTGCATCTGAATCTTAACAAACTCTGTAAACATTTCCTCCTCATGTTGACTCCCAATATAAATCGTATAACCCACCGCTGTCGCCCCAAGTTCAACCGCCTCATCAACCGAACAAAGCTGTCGCGAAACCGGATCGCCCTTAACCAGACTAGTCTTCCCATTAAGCTTCACAATCAACGGAACCTTAGACTTTTTAATCGAATCAATATACTTCTCCGCAACACCTTTCTGAAAAATCAAACCGGTGAAACCGCCCTCTTTCGCAATCTTAATAATATATTCAGGATCAACATTCTTATCATTAAAATCCGTCGGCCCATGTTCCATTCCCTGGTCATACGCCAAAAACATCGCCTTCTTATTCCTAACAAGCTCTAGGAAATTTATTTTTCTTTTAAGGATGCTCATTTTTTCTTATACCTCCCCGGATAAGCAAAACCAATAAGTACTCCAACAATTATTCCTACAATAAGAACCGTTGTTATTTCACTTCCTACCATCTGCCGGCTAACAGGCCCACACCACTCAGGCCCACACATTGTCAGATAGAATAAAATTCCAGGTATTGCCCCAATAATTCCTCCCTTCAACCAAGCTTTCATTTCAACTTCATCCTCAACAATTTATTCTTCGCACCAAAATATCGAATAACAGATTCACTTTCTTTCAATCCAAGTTTCAAACATTCCTGAATCGGTTTCCCTGCAATAATTCCTGCAACAATTCCCGAAGCCATTGCATCTCCAGCACCAGTTCTCTCAACAACTTTAATCTTATTAGGCTTTATAGAATATTTCTCAACACCATCAAAAGCATAAGCCATCTTATTCTTATCAGTTACAACAACAAGTCCTGGGCCAAAATCCAAAAGACAACTGAGCAAATCACCTTTTTTCTTATACTTCTTACAAAGTAGCTGCGCCTCTTCTTTATTCAAAATAAGAACTTCGGTCAACTTAAGCAACGGCCGAATATCCATTGCCTTAATGATATACTCGCTCGGATTAAACGCAACTTTAGCTTTCAACTTTTTCGCCAAGGCAACCTGTGTCTTAAAACTCTCCCCCAGAACTGAAGAATAATATAACCATTTCGTTTTAATTTTTGGAATCTCAGATAATCGAATACTATTCCCAGGACCCTTAAATGTCAAAACAGTCCGACCATGATTCTTACTATCTAGAATTATCGACTCTCCAGTCTCACCCTGCGCAATCGAACCAAGAAACTTTATCTTCTCTCGCTTAAACATATTCAAAACATCAAGTCCATTATTATCCTCCCCAATTTTACAGATACATCCAGTACTCAATCCCAACCTAGAAAAAGCAACTGCAGTATTCGTAGCACCACCACCAATATCCGATTTCATTCCATGAACAAGAATCTTCGAACCAGCAGGATAACTAAAAGAATTAGTTTTATTATTAAACTCCGTATCTACGAAAGTATCCACCACTGCACTTCCAAAAGTTACTACGTCAAACATCATACACCTCAGTCATCCAACGAGAATAATTATTATAAATGTTCCTAAACAACCTCAATCCCAAAATCTTCAACCAACTTAATCAACCCATTCTTCAATCCCTGAAGTTTCAAATCAAACTCTTCAAGACGCCGTTTAACTTTAACCTTCCCAGTTTCCATCCCATCAATTTCATCCTCAATCTTCTTAACATCCTCCAACATAATAATCGTAGAATCCAAACCAATCTTACCCTGCTTCTCATCCAACTCACTTTTCTTCTCCCCAATCAAAGAAACCTGAGACTCAATCATAGCATTCTTCATATTCGAAGCCGCCAACAAATCAAGTATTCTCTCCCCACCATCACGAGAAAACTCCAAAACAAAATGCTCTTTATAATCCTTAACAATTTTCATTTCCCTTTCATTGCTATGAATAATACTTGTCAGCTTCTTAAAATCAATAAGCTCCTTCAACCTAACAATCTCTCTATCCAAATAACCCTGAAGAACCTTAACTTCCTCCCGCCCCTTCAAATTCGCAACATACTCAGAACTCTTTTTTATTTTTTCAACTTCCGCCATCAGTTTCTCAACATCTTTTTTATCCCTTTCAATTTTCTTATCTTGTAGCTCAATTTCACTTCCAACTTCTTCAAAATTTTTCCTTAACTTTTCAAATTCTTCCAATTTCAATTTAACATCCATAACTCTTTTCAAATCTTTTATCGAAGATCCATCCCCTTCAAACATTTCAGCAAGCTCATTATTGAATCTCCTTATTTCATTCCGAACCGCCGCCATTTCATCCCCAATTAAATAAGTCGCCCTCTCATAAAACTTAGCACTTGATTTCTCAAAAAGAACAAATATCTTACCTATCTCCTGGACAAACTTCGCCAAGTCCTTCTTGTCAATCCCCCCCAAATCCCTCAGCAAATTCCGAACCGAAGTTATGTAGTTTTCCAATCCCTGACGAACCAACAATTTCACCCGCCCATGTTCCTTCTTCGATTCAATATCAATCCCTTCTATAATCTCTAATTTCTCACCGAGCGAAACATAAAATTCATCCAACATCCCCCCAATTTTCTCTAAAGTTTCATCCTCAATACCCTTTAGACTTTTATCTTTGCTCTCAATCCATTTCCCAATATCCCCAAAAGAAATTTCTTCACTTTCAACTTCCAGCTCAATAGGCTTCTTTTTAAAAAAACCAAACAATCCCATACAAAACTAGAATAATCACTCCTTATCTATTTTATGGCTTCCAATCCAGGCAACTTCTCACCCGCAAGATACCTCAACAAAGCCCCACCACTCAGACTAACATGCCCAAACTTCTTCCGAGGAATTCCAGACATATCAATCGCATCATTCAAATGTCCGCCACCAATTAAACTAAATCCTTTAGCCTTCGAAACCGCTTTCAGAATAGCAACAGTCCCCTTACAAAATTTCCTATTACTACAATCACCCGAAGGACCTTTAACATAAATCGTTTTTGCTTTCTTAATCTCCTCCGAAAAAAGATCCATAGTCTTTCCACCAATATCATAAATCGCATACTTGCTAGGAAATTCCCCAAGCGATAACTCTTTCCTTTTCCCACCAACCTTAACAGCATAATCAATCGGAGTCAAAACATTCTTCCCCTTCAACTTCTTCACAATCCCAAATTCCTTGCCCAACATTTTCTTCAAAAACTTTTCATGCTCCCCAAACTTAATACCTTTAGCAATCAGACAAAGTTGTCCAAAAAACCCAGTAGTGATAACTTTCTTCTTTCCAAGAAGCTTGATATTATCTGCAGGCTTAGCTCCTCCAAGAACATACAAACAATTTTTTAAATTAACTTTCTTCAAAGCCTTAACCTCTTTCTCCAAAACTCGCCCAGCACAACTCTTAAGATATTTCGGGAAACTAACTATTGAAGTCTGTTTTCGATGGCATACTGAGAAAGCATCATTGACATAAAAATCAACTTTACCAATAAAAAATTTCACAAGTGAATTCTTCCCTGGTTTAAATTCATCTTTTACTCCACGAACATTTTCCAAAAGAATAACGTCACCCTTCTTCATTCCAGCAATAGCCTTCTCAGCCTTCTTTCCGATAACATCCTCGACAAATTTAACTTTCAAAATCTTCGCATGTTGCTTCAATGAAATAAAATCCTTCTTCCCGGGACGACTTTGATGTGCAAGGATAATAACCTTAGCACCTTTCTTTTTCAATTCCTTAATAGTCTCTTGTGAAGCCCGCAATCTTTCATTCGGAATAACCTTCCCATTCTTCACATCAGAATTCAAATCAGCCCTAAGCAAAACAACATTATCTTTAAAATTAAATGAATCAAGAGTTTTCATTTTAAAATATAATCCAGACTAGCTAATGCCGCCTTACATCCTTCACCAGCAGCCGCAATAATCTGTTTTGCAGGGATATCCGTACAATCTCCTGCGGCAAAAATTCCCGGAACTGAAGTCAAGTTCTCATTATGAGTTCTTGTCCCACGGAACAATTTAATCTCCCCCCATTTATTTTTCTTAACTTCTACAAAATCTAATTTCGTAACCAAACCAATCTCAATAAAAACTCCATCTATTTTTAAAATTTTATCCAAATCTCCTTGCCCATACTTCAAGGAATTAACACTTTCTTTACCAATAATTTCTTTTACCTTAACAGAATTTAAAACTGAAATTTTCTTATTTTTTAAAACCTTCTCCCTCAAATAAGATTCTCCCCCAAGTTTAGGATTAATATCTAAGAGATAAACTTTTCTTGCATACTCTTTTAAAAATAGGGCTGCTTCTAAACCTGAATTTCCACCACCGACAATTGCAACTACCTTCCCCTTAAAAGACGGAGCATGACATGTTGCGCAATAATTGACACCATTCCCAAAAAACTTTTCTTCGCCAGGAACGTTCAACATTTTAGGTTTTTTGCCTGAAGCAACAATCACTGCCTTTGATTCATAGACATTTTCCTTAGTCTTAACTCTCACCACCTTACCCACTTTTTTTACTCCAATCACTTCTTCTTGTTTGATATTAACTTTATACTTCTTCAATTGTCCTTGAAATTTCTGGACGAGTTCTATCCCTGTAGAAGAGAGAGTTCCTGGATAATTTTCTACTTCAGAACTCCAAACTACTTGCCCACCAATATCTAACGTAACCAATAAAAAATTTAACTTTCTTCTAGCCGCATAAATCGCAGCAGTTATCCCTGCAGGTCCACCCCCAATTATTATTAGATCATACATTTTACAACCTCTTCAGAACATCGACCATTCGAGAACTATAACCATACTCATTATCATACCAAGAAAGGATCTTGACCATATTCCCATTTGTCCGAGTCAATTTAGCATCGAATATTGTAGAATGCGGATTAGCAATAATATCTGAGGAGACTATTTCGTCCTCGGTATATTCATAAACCTTAGGATTCTTTTTTGCAGCAGCCTTAACTGCCGCATTAACTTGTTCAGGTGTAACACTTTTTTTAACTGTACAAACAAAATCAGTAATACTTCCACAAGCAATAGGAACTCTCATAGCCATACCATCAATCTTACCTTTCATCTTAGGAATAACTTGCTCAACAGCCTTAGCAGCTCCAGAAGTTGTAGGGATAATGTTTACTGCACCAGCTCTGCCCCTTCGAAAATCCTTATGGTGCGCATCCAAGATATTCTGATTATTTGTGTATGCATGAATTGTAGTTAGATAACCCTTAACAATTCCAAATTTATCATCAAGAACTTTGATTATCGGCGCAATACAATTTGTCGTACAAGAAGCCATAGAAATTATTTTATGACTCGGTTTCAAATCCTTATCATTAACCCCTGGGAGAAGCATTAAATCAGCATCCTTACTTGCAGCAGAAATCAAAACCTTCTTAGCACCTGCCTTCAAATGTTTGGATGCTCCCTCATGACTTCGAAAAGCCCCTGTTGACTCAACAACAACATCTACTTTCAGATCTTTCCACGGAAGCTGTTCTGGATCATCATTAGAAGTCATCACAATCTTTTTCCCTCCAACCTTAATGAAACCATCCCCAGCCTCGACCTTTTTATCATAATTACCATAAACCGAATCGTACTTCAACAAATAAGCAAGAGTTTTAGGGTCAGACCGGTCATTAATCGCAACAATATTAATTCCACTCTCTAAAGCTATTCTAAAAAAAACACGACCGATTCTACCGAACCCATTTATAGCTACTCTCATATCAACCTCTAATCTAACCACCAAATCTAAATTAATAAAGGTTTCCTTCACTCAAGAATTCTTCTTTCCCAGTTTTCATATCCTTAACCTTAAACTTCTTTTTGGCAACTTCTTCCTTCCCAACGAAAACAACTTTTTCAACACCCTTCGAATTAGCATATTCCAATGCTTTTCCAACAGCCTTGTCCATTATCAAATTCACAGACACACCATTCTCCCGAAGCCTATTCGCTAACCCAATCGCTTCCTTATCTTGCCCAACCGAAATAATCTGAACCTTAACCGCATCCCCTTCAATCTTAGACACCAAGCAAATCGGCTCAAATCCAAACGCAATACCGCAAGACTGAATTTTATCAACAAGAAAACTCCCCCCGCCAGCAAGTGACACATTCAAATCCTTAGACCATACTTCAAAAACCGAACCATTATAATACGAAAGCCCCCTCGCCAAAAACGGCCGGAACTCAACCTTAACTCCATAACTCCTACAATACTTTTTCAATTCCTTAATCTCCTTATAAAAATTATACTTCACAAAATCTTTCTCAGCTCCGGTAAAAATCTTCAACAACTTCTCAGCCCCGAGCCTTTTCAAATTATCTGCAACATCTTTTGGAGATAACTTATCTAACTTATCCAACTCCCGAATCACTTGCTCCCTATCCTTCTCAGCAATATTCTCAGAAACTAAAATCTCATTTATCAATTTCCGATTATTAATATAAGTCTTCACCGAAATCCCAAGCTTCTTAAAAATCCCATCAACAACCGCAAGAATCTCAGCTTCATCTTTTATCGTGCTCCCAATAGTATCAACATCACACTGAATAAACTGCCTAGACCGCCCCTCACGAATCGGCTCATCCCTAAAAACAACACCAATCTGAAACCTCTTATATGGCAACTTCTGATTCCTCGCAATTCTCTTCAACTGAAAAGTAAACTCATATCTCAAAGCCAACTTCCGCCCACCACGATCCTCCAACTTAAACACATCACGCACAGCCTCATCGCCAGAATTTTCTCCTTTAACAAATTCCTCAAACTCCACCGTTGGAGTCTCAGCCGGCTCAAAACCATAAAGTTCAAACTGCTCCTCGATAATTGACCTAATCTTCTTTCGCTTCGAGGCTTCTTTACCAATAAAGTCCTGAAAACCCTTAACAGTATTTGTCTTCACCATCTTATTATAAACAAATCATCATTAAAGAATCTTTGCGCCAAGACGGAAGGCGAGAATCGAACTCGCGTCTCACGGACCACAACCGTACATTCTACCATTGAACTACAACCGTCATTAGAATTTAATTGCGAATTTGGTATAAAAAGCTTGGCATCAGAGTTACAACTAGAAAAATCTTCCTTAATAGTGATGGGGAAAACTCCGTGCTTTTACCATATTATAACAATGAAATAAGCCTACTTAAAATTATCGGATGATTAGATTTTTAAACATCAATATTTTCAGATAAACATGCGCGGGTAGTATAGTGGTTATTATTTGTCGTTGCCAACGATGGGACCGGGGTTCAATTCCCCGCCCGCGCATTTAACCTTTTTGGCATCTTGGTGGGACTACTTTTTTATAAAAAATAATGAATGTAAAAGAAAATATGTCTCCAATGGAAGTGTCACCAGATGGTGGTCGACAAGACTTAAATAACACATCCATGTGGACACTGACACCATGAAGATTGATCCTTATAACCACGAAGGGTCGCTGACCCGTTGGAAAAATAAAGTCAAGGAAGCGGGAGGC
>Ga0075122_10000928_pt1 | contig 21806 bp, 18 predicted proteins | sample AntAceMetag02UKB_FD_69790 | JGI IMG/M metagenome (GOLD analysis project Ga0075122, IMG submission 69790) | Saline lake microbial communities from Ace Lake, Antarctica - Antarctic Ace Lake Metagenome 02UKB | ecosystem: Environmental > Aquatic > Non-marine Saline and Alkaline > Saline | place...
GCAGAAAATGATTCCTCTGACTTTTTTGCAATGACCCTTATTAAGGTCTTGGAGAATGGAAGATATCGCCTTGTTAACTGTTATGCTGTTGCTGGCGGCAAGTTTAAAGACCATGCAGAATACCTGCGTTATATCCTATCCAACTTTAATGTTGTCTTTGTAATGATCGATAATGCTGGCGGCCCAACATTCTTACAGTTTGTCAATCAGTATAAGTGGTTCAAGAGCAGACCTTTAGAAGCCATTCCAAGAGAAGAGGCAGATTTTTCCGATATCGTAGATTATCAAAGACAGTTGCAAAAGGCGAAGGGTTTATATAATCGAGAAATAAATAAGATCGTCTATTTCCAACATTTTAACAGCGACTGGATTCGCCGTGCGAACGAATTGCTTCAAGGTAACATTGGGCACAAGCGTATCGTTTTTGCTTCCCCTGCACAAGGAATCGAAACAGAATACAAAAAGCAAAGAGACCAGACTAAAATCGACAATCTCAAAGACCTCAAATTTATTGGGTCGGTTGTAAACGATAAGAAGAATAAACTTGACGAGGCGGAAGAGATCAATAAAACCATCGATCAGTTAGATGAAGGCTTGTCTCAGGACAAGAGACTTCAGGCAAAACAAATTGATTTATTAGAGCGGCAAGGATTCTTGCTTGAGCTAACAAAAACTCAATGTGCCTTAATTCAAATCAAGGCATCTGACTCTGGCGTTCAAACCTTTACCCTTCCTCATCATTTGAAAAACCAAACTGGCCCAAATAAGACGCGACGAGATTTATACACGTCTCTTTTGATCGCAAATTGGGCAAGCAAATGTTATCACGACATGATAGCTGCGCCACAGGAAGAGGAATTTGATTTTATGCCTTCCGTAATTCGAGATTAATGTGTAAAAGTAAGAAAAAGTAACTTTCATGCCAAAAAGACCTTATAAGAAAAAGAATCCAGACTATTGGAACAACCTCTCTCGAAAGAGCGTGGAGCCAGCCCCAGCTATACTTAATACGAAGGAAGGCGTGCCTGTTGTGTTTGCAGAAAATGAGGAGTATAGTTGGGGGCCTGTTGGGGTTTCCGATGCGGCGACTTATAGCTCTGGTGCCCCATCTTCTGGTGGGAACAGTCGCAGGCGCAACTATACCTCGACAGAACAGCTTCTTCCCGAGTATGCCCAACTTTCAAGTCTCAAGATGCCTTGGGACTCAAGTAGTGGGAAGGTTTCTGCTGCTTCAGCAATTGAGCTTTGTGAAAAAACCTACGCCCACATTGCCGTATTCCGTAATACGATAGATATCATGACGGAGTTTTCGTCTTCGAGCATTTATCTTACTGGCGGAAACAAGTCTTCCAGAACCTTTGTCGAGAACTGGTTAAGAAGAATCAAGGTTCAAAGACTTACAGAACAGTTTTTTAGGGAGTATTTTCGATCTGGGAATGTTTTCCTTTACAGGTTTGATGGGAAGTTTTCCAAAGAGGATCTTCGTAAAATCCGAAGCGAGGCTGACAGCGGAAGGGTAAGCCTTGCTGCATCAAAGAGTAGGATCGCCTTAAGGTATGTGATCTTAGACCCTAAAAATGTTGTGGCGCTTTCGACTTCAAATTTTTCCCACTGCAAATACGTCAAAGTTCTTTCCCCGTATGAGATCGAGCAACTAAGAAACCCGAAGACAGAAGAAGATCAGGCGGTTTTCGACGCGCTTTCAGCAGATGCCAAGAAGAAAATTCGAGGACAGGGACTCACAGCCTCAGGGGTCGAAATAGAGCTTGATCCAAAGAGGCTCTGTTATGTTTTCTACAAAAAGCAACCTTACGAACCTTTCGCAATCCCATTTGGATTCCCCGTTTTAAAAGATATCGACAGGGTTGAAGCCTTGAAAAACATGGATCAAGCGATTAGTCGCACGGCTCAAAATGTTGTTCTCTTAATCACGATGGGAGAGAAGAAGCATGAATATGGTGGTGGGGTGAACCCCAAGGCAATGGCCAGCATACAAAACATTTTTTCTAACGAGTCTGTGACGAGGGTTCTTGTTTCTGATTATACGACAAAAGCTCAGTTTGCTATTCCTGAAATTGGCAATATTCTCGACCCTAAAAAATACGAAGTTTTAGAGCGCAGTATCAGATACGGCCTGCAAAACATTATCGTTGGGGAGGAAAGACTTGCGAATCAAATGATCAAGGTGAAGGTCTTCTTAGAAAGGCTCAGCGAAGGTCAAGAAGCATTCCTACAGGATTTCTTACAACCAGAGATCAGAAAAGTTTGCAAGGACATGGGATTCAGAAAGATCCCTACTGCACATTTCCAAGGATCAAGTCTTAAGGACGAGGTTCAGATGATGCGTATTTACACTCGCCTCGGTGAAATTGGATTCCTTACGCCAGAACAAGTGTTTAGGGCTATGGAGACGGGTATCCTCCCAGAGGACGCAGAGTTGGATGAAGCTCAAGACAAATATGTCAAGAGTCGCCGCAAGGCCCATTTCAATCCAGTTGGAAGCGGCACCCCAATGATTTCCTCCCCAACACCTCCTGACACGGGTAACGGGAACGGCAAGGAGAGCGGGAAACCAACCTCTCCAAACGATGGTCGCCCAGCGGGAAGCAGCGGAATACCGCAGACCACAAAGAAGGTTAGCCCTCAAGGAACATCAAGCGCGAAGGAAGGGAAATACGGAGTCAAGAAAATGGCAGATACCGTTTGGGCAATTTCTCGCTTCTCTAGCGAGGCGGAAAAGGCAATCAAGCGGAAATACAAGATAAAAGAACTAACCGAACAGCAAGAAATCATGGCTGCAAGTTTGGTCGAGCGCGTAATTACTACTGCGAGCAAAGGGAAATGGAGCACAGAACTCAAGAAATATTTGGGAGATCCCGAACAACTTGCGTTCAACTTAAATAGCCCTATCAGCAAAGCGGTAGAAGAAATCGCGCAAGAACACCAGACCGACTATTATACTGCGGCTTTATTGTATCATAGCAGGCATGGCAAGGACTCTTAAATATAACACCCACTCTATTTATTCTGGCCCCAATTGGACGGGACAGGAAAATTATAACAGTGGCGACATCTCGCAGTTTCAGCGCGTAACGGCGAGCAACTTCGACATAACCATAGAAAGAACCCGCTCTCCACAGCTAGGGTCTTTTTCTCAAGGGCACGCAATCATTGAAAGTCCGTTTATAAGCATGAACATGTCTTACCTTCCCACTGACGGGGAGAACGAACAGATCTTGGGCTTTATCGTCAATGGAACTGGCAACGCGTTCTCTGATCTTATTCAGCACGAATCCGACTTGTTCATAAGGACCAATGATGAGACTGTTTTGGCGGTCGGAAATTGCGCAATCTCCAACTATATTATAAATGCTGCTGTTGGCAACCCGATATCTTGCTCCGTTGGTTTCCGTGGATTCTCTATTACTGCTGGAGATGGGATTACTTCTAGTGGCGAGATCCCAAGGGTAGACACTCTTGGAAATTTTGTTGGGGGCAAATTTATACTTCCTCCATTTGACACAAAATACAACTCCCGTGTCACGGGAGAGGCCCAAGATGTCGCGGCGTTACGCCCAAGCGATATGGAGATCACATGGGACGACCTTTCAGGATTCTCTCTCAACAACGATATAAGCCAAGATTTTATACAATCCTTATCCCTTGGTTTTACGTTCGAACGCAAAGAAGTCAAAAGGCTGAGCGAGAAATATCCATTTTACCGAAACATCACGTATCCAGTTCGAGCAGAGCTTGGTGCGGAATTCATCTTAAGCAATCATGAAGCTGACACCCTCTCTAGGTTCATAACAAATAATACAGGCGCAATCACAGTAGACTTTAAATCTCCTTGCGGAGGGTGGTTTGATGAGAATTGGGAAGAGGTAAGCAAGAGCAAGTTCTCCTGTCGCTTGGAAAAGTTGCAGCTTATCAGTTCGTCAGATAGCCTTTCGATTGATAGTAGAAAAAGAATCTCTGTTAAGTGGGAAGCTTTTGCGACGAATATAAACTATGATTCAAATGAAGTAATTTTTAATGGAAATCATGGTCCCGTTGATTGGATTCTTTCAAGCGTGGAAAGTGTCACTGGAGAAAATGGAATTTCTGGCAGGGGAATTGCTCAAGTAGACGATCTTTCATACTTCTCACGATATCTCCCCCTCATCAGTTCTCAACCGCAAGAAATCTCATACACTGGACTATACGACTATGCCTCTGGCAACAAGTCCATATTCTTGGATACAAAACCGACAAATTCCTTCTTTATAGGGCCAAAGGCGTTCCAAAGCGGGGATTTAACGGAGTTATGGTTTAGCTGGGTGGACAGCGACATTGTTTATGCTAATCGCTACGATCTTTACGATCCAAACTCTGTTTCTGGGCATGAAATTTTAACATTGGATAGCACAGCAGACAATACCTCGCTCTGTTTTGATAGCAGCCTGAGCCCATTTGTCGCGGCTGAAAGAAATGGCAACGTGGAGATTTATGATAGCGCAGGAACGCTGACTGGAAGCTTTGTCGGGTCTTATCCTCAGATGTGGAACAATAGTGAAGCGTATTACGATACAGGCTCACAAAGCGTAGACATCGCTTGTTTCTACCTCTCTGGAAGTGACGTGTATGTGCGCTTGGACTCTGAGAGTTACTCAGAACCATACCTCGCTTACCAATTCAGTCAAACCCCACACTCTTTAAAATGTGTTTATGCAAATCGACCTTACAGCGGATTTTATGACAAGGTCCACTTGTTCGGCTTGTATGAAGATGGAGATGGCTTTTCACTGAACCTTCAGCCATGGAGCATTTACCAAGACTTTGAAGAGATGGGCAGCGGGGAGATTGTCGGGCAATTCAACGAAACCTTTGGCTGGCCGCAACTTTCCCTTGGCGCTTGGGGCATGGCCGCGTTGATAAATTCTTACGAATACTTTTCAAACGATGATTTTGAGAATTATGCGTCTGGATATACTGGCGTTTTAATTTCAGGAGAAGTTTTTTATACAGGAGAATATTTGTAATGGCAGAGATTTATCATAAAGTTTATACGGGTGGAATAAAGAACACTCTTGTTTTAGATAGCAGGCAAGCCTTGTTATACCCAATGGTTTTTGACGACTGGAACCAAATTGTGGTAGGTGCGTTCTTCTCCTTTACTGACAATAGCGAATTAAACCACAGTTGGGGATCAAGTGAAGTAACCTATCAAAACACATTCTCGACAACAAGAGATATGTTTTATTTTGGGCTCAAAAACAACTCAAGCCAGTTCCCAAAGGTCAGTGGATCTAAATTCTTAGGAGCTCTTACAGTTGCGGGAGCAAGATGGTGGTCAGATGGGGACGGACTTCCAACTCACTTTGACATAACGGAAGATGCCTTGACAGACGTTTCGTATGGCAGCATAAACGACACAAGCATCTTGACATCGACAGAAGCTGAAATATGGACTCCATCTCAATCAGAAAACGCAGAAAGGTTTTCCCTCACGTCAAGCTTCGCACTAATAATTGCATTACGCTTTACCGTCAACGACAAGGGTCTTGCAACTCAAACGGTGAGCATTGATCGATATGCTACAACAAACAATACAGACACCTCTATTAACGCTCTTAAAGAATTGATTCAAGGCTCTGGTTACACAAGCGTTGCGACTGCAACATTTAATTCAGGAGACGCGGCTTTAACATTGCCAAATTCACTTTTCATTCACTTCCCTTGGTCCCTTGTGCGGGGCCGATTGCATTCTGTAGCTGCAATGAAAGTCGAATAATAATTTCCCATTTTAACTTCAAAAGTGTAAGATAAAACAATATGGAACAAAAACTCTCATTTATCAACGAAACTGTTGCCAACGAATTTGCGACGGCTCTTAAAGAAGAGCGAAAAATTGAATCTAAAATAGACAAAGAAGATAAAAAGTTCGTGGTATCTTTCTCTCTCGCGAAACGTTTTGCTGAATGCAAAGGACACTGCGGAGAAGGGGAGGCGACGACAGAAGATGATAGACATGTAACCATGGACGATCTTAATTCTTTTGTTTCGTTTATCTTGTCTGAGATGCAATGGCAGCTAAACTGGCTCTCGTCAGACGTTTCCTATCTTTCAAGCTCTCTTTACAGGCACACAGAAAGCGGTCACCTTCCTCCTATCAAGGGCGCGGGTAAAATGGCAGATGCTTTGAAAACCCTCGGAATCGACGATGACTACGATGTTCGAAAGCCAGAAATTCGTGCGAGCACTCGCTCCTACGCTTCTCTAGGTGGAAACCGACCTACGGTAGAAGTAGATCTTATCCCATCTAAAGAAAACTAAAAATGCCAAAAGAATTTAAATACAAGACTGTTTTCAACAAACAGGCCATTGTTACTGCGACCCACAATCCAAAAGTGAGCCGCCGTTTTGCGCAGGCAAATTTGAAGAACCTTCAAAATCTAGACCTTCCAAGCGAGGTAAGACTGGAGGATAATGTTGATCTTATCGCAGCTGTATATAACGCAGCGGTGATCAATCGCCTCAATCGAAACGACGATGGCATCGCAAGGGAAACCGCAATAGCAATCCAACCCCTCTTTCTACACAAGCCACAAAACATAGACCACAAAAGAAGTCGTGTTATTGGACATGTTGTTAAAGCTGGTTGGAGTAGCTTCGGTGAAAACAAGATTCTCTCAGACGACGATATCAAAAACATAGAAGATCCGTTCAACCTTGTTCTTGGCGGTGTTATATATAGATTGGTGGATGAGAAATTCGCAGATCTTATAATTGATGCAGCAGACGAAGAGAGTGATCACTTTAGAGAGGTTTCTGCAAGTTGGGAACTTGGGTTTGATGACTACCATATTGTTGTTGGTGATAGGGATGTAAAAAATGCCGAGATTATCACAGACCCAAAACATATCAATGAGCTTTCCAAATACCTTCGTGCGAACGGGGGATCTGGTAAAACTTCAGAAAACGAATATATAGGAAGACTTATCGTTGGGGGTGTTGGAGAAGTCCTGCCCTTAGGAATTGGATTTACAAATCAACCCGCCGCAGAAGTAGAAGGCGTTGAGGTCAAGGACTGGACAGATTTTTTAACTGACGAAGAACTAGAGGAAGAAGTTATGGGAGAAGATTTGGCAGATACAATTAAACGAGCAGTAATAGAAGTTCTTAAAGAGCAGAAAAGAAATGGTGGTCTTTTAGATGATAAAACGACTGAAATCAATACGACTGTCAATGTTGCTGACATTAATACGGATGTAGAGCTTAGCCCAAGGGCGGAAGAGATTAAAAAGTCGCTCAAAGAAATAAATGAAATTCTTAATGCCAGCAAAGCCTCAACAGGGGAAACCATTGACAAGCTTCTTAAGATTGACAAAGATTTTTCAGCATCTGCAAGAAATCTTGCCGACAGTATGAGGCAAGTCGTTGATAATGAAAAAGATTCCAATTTAACGAAAAACGAAAAAAATAATTCCCAAAACAGAAAAACAACTGTAAACGATATTAACCATAAGGAAACCATAATGGCCAAAGACAAAATTAAAACAAATAAAGATCTCTTAGCTCTCATTCCAGAAGAATCCAGAGCCAGCGCTGCTGATTTTATTGCAGAGGAAATTGAACGAAAGAGCGAAGAGTATAAAGCGCAAGTCGAAGAAAAAGACATTGCCCTTAAGGACGCCTCAGCTAGTATCGATACGTTAACAGAAAAGTTAGATACGACCCAAGAGTCTATCAAAACTATTGTTAATAAGATGAAGATCGTTGAAGACGAATCTGCTGCAAAGGAGAACGCAAGATTGTTCCAAGAAAGAATGAGTGGGCTCGACGAAGAATTTAAACTTTCAGAAGCTGATAGGAAAGTTATTAGTGCAAGCATTCGCGGAATGGACGAAGACTCCTTCCAGAAATGGCACGAAGAATTTGCTACTATCGCATCTGACAAAAGCAAAACAACCATTAAAGAAAAGGACGACGAACTTCAATCTAAGATTGATGAAGCCGTTGCAGCTTTAAAGGATGACAAAGGGGAGGCAGAAAAAAAGGAAGAAAAGACCGAGAAGAAAACCGAGTCAAAAGCTTCCGAAGATGTCCCTGAGGTTCTCGATAATATGAAAGAAGAAAAAGGCCAAGAAATTGCCAATGCCACATCCGAGAAGAAGGAAGACATGGTTAGTGAGTGGGCTGAAGCTTTTAAAGGTTCATTCGGGGACGAAGAATAATTTTAATCAGGAGTTAAAAAAATATGTTAAAAACAATCGATAGACTACTTCCATTTAGACAAGTTTCTGAGCAGGATACCGTGAATCAGTTCTCTTTGGATGGAACTGGTGTGATGGGTATTTTTGTTTCAGTTTCAGCGGGAAATCTTGATTTCCAGCATTTTTGGGCCGACGAAAGTCCAGGCGCTGCCTATGATCGCACATACTCGTTTCGCTATGAAACGAAAACCAAAGTAAGAGCTTGCACAAGTGGCGATACAAGAGCTAACGTTCTTGGCCTTACCATTTTCAATGTTGCTGAATACGATGAAAACGGTGAGAAATATCTCTACTACCCACAGAAGGCAAAGGAAAATTCCGTTGTCTTGTCAGGGCAGGCAGTTCCTATTGGAACTCGCGGTATCTACACCATTACTTCAAACGCTTATGATAACGACCCAACTGGCGGAGCGGGAACAAACCTCCCTCAAGTCGGTGACTTGGTCGTTCCCTCTAACACCAATGACGGTAAGGTTTACTTTGCCGCAGCATCTGAAATTGGCCCAGACAAATATTACGACTCATCTGTAACGGGATTTGTTGACAATGTAACATCTAACCAAGCATATTTCAACGAACAGGTTCTTGGAAAATGCATCGGAACAGGATCAAAGTTTAGCGGTTACGCTATGATCGAGCTTTGGGACTAACTTACAGGAGAAACAATAGATAATGAATATTACGATCAAAAGAACGAAGAAAAATGTTGATCTCTTGGCGAAGCTCGCTTCAAGCAATCGTCTTGTTGCAATGCAGGCCCACGAATCGTTGGCGCAGTTTATCGGTGAAGTTCTTCAGAAAGTCATCAATAACGCACCTACGCTCTCAAATCTTTTCACACCGTTGCCATTTCGCGAGAACGACAATCCGTCGATCCCTCTCGATTTATACCGCGACGTGCTAGAGGAAGATTATTTGAGGGTGTGGTCCCAAGTTGAACCAGGTGGCATGCCTTACAACTTGCCAACACCTCCACAAAGCGAATTGAAGTTCACGACCTATCCTTTGGATAGTGCATGGGCTTTCCACAAAAAGTTCGCTCGTGATTCCCGCCTCGATGTTGTCGCTAAGACCTTCGAAAGAATCACTCAGGAGGTTATGCTTAAGCAAGAGCGCAACTCTGCCGCATTAATTTTGCGTGCAACTGCCCAAGCTTTAAGCCCAATCAAGCAGAACACGCAGAATGTCCGTCAGGTTATTCGCACAAATACTGCAAACCAACTCGTGCTTGATGATTTTGTTCGTCTTTTCACGTTGCACAAAAGAATTCGTCCAGCTTGGAATGGCGGAACGCCAAACGTTCGCCAGTCTCGTGGCTTGACTGATATGTTGATTTCCCCAGAAATCACAGAAGAATTCCGTCGCATGGCTTACAATCCTCTTAACACTCGCGCTGGACCTACTAGCGCCACGGGAACCCCTGCTGGTTCTACGGTCGGTATCCCTTTGACCGAGTCTCAAAGAGAGAGCATCTTCAATAATGCTGGTATTCCTGAATTTTACGGTGTAGCAATGCACGAAATTCAAGAACTCGGTATCGGCTACAAGTATAATGACTTGTTCGATTACTGGGCAGGATCAATTGAATACCCTGATCACGGTGAGGCATACGACTCAACAACGACTAGCACGTTCACTGCTGCTTCAGAAGAAATTATGCTCGGCTTGGACCTTTCCGAAAACGGAAACTTTGTTCGTCCAGTTGTTATCGATAAGGACACCAACGCAGAATTTACCGTCGAGCCCGACGATCAATTCACGCGTCGTTCTGGTAAAATCGGTTTCTACGGTTCGCTCGAAGAAGGTCGTCTTATTTTGGATGACAAAGGCTTATCAGGTTTGATCGTCTGATACCCTCACAACCAACAACTTACGAAAGCGCCTCAGTCTAACCCTGAGGCCCTTTCTTGACCTGACAACACAAGCAACTAAAAGCATTTATAATGTATAGAAATTGGACAACAGAAGAAGACAATATTATAAGACTCAAAAAAAGAGAAAATGAAATCTGGTCAGACTTTGTTAAGCGAGAAATGTCATACCGTAGTGTAAACTCTGTAAGGCTGCATGCTATAAGATGCCTTAATATCCACAATCATAATGCGATTTATAGGAAATACCACTTTGATGAAAGCGTATTTTCCAAATTAACTTCTGAAAGCTGTTATTGGGCTGGATTTATCGCGGCAGATGGCTGTATTGTAGATGCGGGTGGTTGGAAAACGCTATCAATAGAGCTTAGCCAAGTAGACGTCGAACACTTAAGAAAGTTTAAGGAATTTGTAAATTTTTCTGGACCCATTCGCCTTTTCAAAAGAAGGGAGGGCTGGGAGCACTGTGGGATGAGAATAACAAAAACTGATAGCCGCTTGTTTTCCGACTTAAAAAACAATTTCTCTATTACCCCTAGAAAAACGCGAACGCTTCAACCGCCAAAAATAAATGATGATTACCTTAAGTTTTGTTTTGTCGTAGGGTTTTTAGATGGGGACGGAACCGTATGCCTGAATCAAAGAAGAAAAACCCTTTCTATTAATATTGTTTGCGCAAGTCATGACTTTTTGTCTTGGCTTAAGTCAATTGTTGACCCTATTGTTCAGCCCTACAAATTAAGGAATGTAAAAAGGAACGTGGTAAGGCATGGAACGGATTATTGGCAATATGGTATTTCAGGCGTCGGAGCTTGTGCCCTCTGTGAGAAAGTTCGATCTTCCAAGCTTCCAGTTTTACCTCGAAAATGGTATAGAAAAGAACTTGGCAACTTTATCAAAGATACCATTCCCAAAATTCAGATTCCCGTGTAAGAGAGTTTGAAAACCAAATCAAAGGAATAAGATGACAAAACAATTAGAAACAGGTGAAAAGGTTGCCGCAAAGAGAACCGTGGCAAGAGAAAAAGTGGTTAAGAAAACTAACGTTGTAAGTGGAATGCTTCCCTCTCCAGACCCAATGGCCGCTGTGGTAACGCTTGACGATATCCTCGGAACAAGATCTTCAGCCTCTCCATGGAAAGTAAAGAATTTGGAAGACCTCGAAACTCAAATGGCAGAAATGAACCTTGTAGACTTACAAAGACTTGCGACAAGAGTCGGGCTACTTCCCGTTTCTGATAGGCGCGTTTTAAAAGGTCGCCTTTCTCGCGAATACAGAGTTCAAGCAAGAAAAAATACGCAAATTGACATGAGCAATTGGGTAGACCCAGATGATTCGATTCAAAATGCGTCTGAAGAGCAGACGAAAAGAGTTCGAAGAATTCTTAGAGAGGGATCATAAGCCATGTCTAGTATTGGCGATTTTGCTTCTGGCGTATGGGTAGACTTGGGTAGCCCTTCAAACGTCTCCATTGTTTCAATCAGTGGTTGGTCGGAGGTTAATATTGGCGGTCTAAACATCAAAATAGATACCTCCTTCTCCATTTCTGGCGATGACTTCTCTCCATCATTTGGAACGACGGAAAGTTCTATCTATGAACAGATGTATAAGATCCAGTATTTTGAGCAAAGAACGTATGAGGCAATCAATGGGATTTTTGACGAGAGCACAATGGACTGGTCAAACTTGTCAGAGGGAGACAGCAAGATAACAAGAACCAATCGCGGTGAGCTTTTGAAACTATATCGAGGGATGCAAAGAGATGCTCAATTAGAGCTTGATAAATGCGTCGGGTATTACAAAAGTAACCTCTCAAATCCAATTCAAGTTGCGGGCGATGACGCTCCATCTTCTCCTGTCCTTAACTAAAATGGTAAGTTTAATCTCAGACGCCAACAAAGCGAGTATAGACGATGCCTTTAATTCCATCCACGACACGTTTAGACGGCCCATAAAAGCCTTTAAAGATGGAAAGAGGGTTATTGTATCATCTAACCCGAACTACAACCATATTTACGGAAATCGGCCAAAGACCAGCAACGTAAGATATGAGGAATCAGAGCGTTTGATTTATGCCCGTATTTTCTATTTTGCAGGGGAGAAACCAAAGACTCCCCTTGACGCAACAAAAGGCGACGATCTAAAACTCAGCATAGATTCTGGCGAGGTTCGCTTGAAGATGTCTAATGAGGATTTCAATTGGTTGGGAAATGTGAACAGGATAGAATTTGACAGCAAAATATTTCAAGTCATCTCAGACGAGATCCCACATGGAATGTTCACCTCCAGTTATAAAATGTTGATATTGAGGAGCCTTGATTAATGAAGGTCAATACCAAAGAGGTAAGGTTGCAATTTGCGAAACAGTTCTGGAATACAACCACTGGAAAGCACTTTGCCTTGGGTCAAGCTCGACAAAAATCCAACGTTGCAAAACGCTTTATGATTAGAGAGTTTCAAAATGATCCAGTTACCAAAGAGTTACAAGGTGGCAAAACTGCGCCGCACGAATCTGGATTGATCAGCTATGGTGGCCCACGCGGCGAAAGGGAGAATGTAAATCTTTACACGTTTTTTGGCTTCCCATCTGGAGACCCAACCCGAAACTTGGACGCTCTTTTAAATAGACACATTCCTATTACTTCAGTTGGCCCTCCTATTAACTTGAGATATACGTTCAAAATGGGCGTTCCAACAGAGTTGGAAATCGAAGATGTCACTAAGCTCGCCCAATGGGGTGTTGGAAATGCATCGTGGGCAAAAATGCTGGAGGATGGATCTTTAAATGAGAATGTTCGGCATTACGCCGTCCTGTTTGACCTTGATCCAAGACTTGCAAGAAAATACAGTAGGACTGGAGTTGCGCTGCAACTAAAGAATAAGGTGTTGCCGAACTCAATCGAAGCTTACCCATACATCAGCAAAATCTTAGACATGTTTAAAAATACAATTGGAAGGCTGTTTTCATAATGCAAGACCAATACGTAAACAAGGTCGTCTCTAGCTTCTATCTTTGGCTTGACCATACGATTTTGTCAGATGGAGAGGGTTACGAAAACGCTTCCTCGAACCTGTATTATAACGAAGATTCCCAGCTTGGTGGAAAAATCCCATATTCATCCCCCTTCAAACAGTGGGGAGCAGATTCCAGCGTTACAAGCATAAACATCCCAAGTGGCGTTTATGTGAGCGGGGAATTTATAGCAAGGGGTGTCTCTGGATTGGAAATCGATTACGACAATGGCCGCGTGTTATTCGACGAAAGCGTTGGATCGGGCTTGTCAGATCTCAGTGGAGATTTTGCTTACAAGGATTTTAACGTCTATGTTGTCGAAGATTTTGAAGAAGAGATCTTGTTTGAAAAGCGATACATAGAAAATAGCCGCTTTGATCAGGACATAGTTTCAGGCGTAGAGCCCTACTCCTATGCAATGCCCGCATGCTTTATCTCTTCCATCGAATTAGAGAATAAACCTTGGGCTCTTGGTGGAACAGACGAATCTAAAACTAAAATCCGAGTCATTCTTGTAACAGACGATGGGTTTAATATGGATGCTTGTGTGTCCTTATTCATGAATAAAGCTCATAAGCATATTAAAATTTTCGATGATATTGGAGTCACCCCATTTAACGAATACGGGGATCTCAAATCTTCTCTTAGTGGGGATTACAACTATTTAAATACCATCGATGAGAACTCTGGGCATTTGGCTTATGTAGAGCGTGTCTTTGCTTCAAAAATTGGGGGAACGCAAGAAAAAAGAAATTCTAACATGTCGATGGCATATGCAGATTTTTATTTGAGCGACCCAAGGATTCCCAATTAAATGAAAAGAGTGTAACCTAATTAGAATTCAATAGGATAAGGAAATAAATTATGGCCGTCTTTTACCAATCAGAATCAGTGGCTTTAAAGCCAACTGGAGACACAAATAGTCAAACAACCCTACCAACTTTACAGTCCGTCGGCGTAAACTTTAGTGCCCAACGAAACAACGTGCAAAGACTTGGTAAGTTTTCGGTGATGCCATACCGATCAGCAAATCAATGGCCAACAGTAAACTTTCAAAGCGAATACATTCCAACTGGTTATGACGTAGAACAAGCGCTTGGTTTGATGGGAACTGGAGCAATGGAAACAGGAACTTCCGCTGGACCATCAAGCACCTCGATTGTTGACGCCCTCACTATCTCAAGCCAGTATTCATGGAGCGATATTGATGTAGCCATAAGAGAAATGGTATTAGAAGGAACGGAAAGCGCTTTCTCTACTCTTTCTATTTCTGAAGGTGTTCTCACAAATTACAGCTTTCAAGCTTCTGTAGGGCAGGCTCCAAAGGTTTCTTTCTCTATGGAAGGATTAGACGCAGGGGTTTCAACTTCATCCTTCTCAGTAGACACCCCAAGTGACTTAAGTCCAACCTTGCGCCCGCAAGATATGCAGCTTTATTTGCCAACAGGATTATTTGGTATTGCTGACAACGGGGTCCACGTTCAAAGCGTTAACATTGGTATTCCTCTCGGTCGCACGCCACTCATTAGACTTGGAGAGCAGAAGGCATTCTCTAGGGAGTTGCAGTCTCCCGTAATTGTGACCGCGCAGATTAGCGCAATAATGTCTGGTTTCAAGGCAACCTCTTCAACAACAGGCTCTGATGAAATGACCCAGCTTGTTGCGGGAAAATTTATTGATGATGACTTTGTCGTTAGGGTTTGGCAACCAGTCGAAACGGGAAGTTCAACAACTCAAATGATTAATTTTGTTTTGAGAAAACCTTACTTAGAAAACATTGGCTGGTCAAACTCTGTAGGCGGGTATACGGCTGTAGACTTACAGTTTTCTATTCCATGCGCTCCTGTTGATGATGGGTTTGGTCAAACAGATGGAGAGAGTAATGTTATAATTAGTGGAAATCTTGATACTAGCATTGTAATTTAACTCGTTATCAATTCCCATTTTACATAAAGCTGTGTAAAAAGAAATAACTCAAACTTTGAATTTTAAAGAAATAGTAAATTATGTCAAATAGAAAAAGAGTCATTTACCAATCACAAGCATTATACGCTGGCCCAAGTCCTGCGAGTGGAACACATATTCACCCTTCTGGTGCGGCATCTGGAAACTACACAAACGAACTTTACCGTGTCCAGTCAGCAAGCTATGCTTTTAACGTTGCAAGACAAGATGTTAACCAATTCGGACAACTTGCCGCAATCGACAGGATTATTCTTGAATCACCAACCGTTTCATTAGATTTTAATTATCTTCTTACTGACGGAACAAATGAGACGGGGATTGGCCTTGATATTGGAGGCGCAGTCTCTACAATTTCTGGCATTTTAACAAATGTTACTGATGAGCGTAATTATTTTATTCTCACGACCCCAGAAGGAACCGACGCGGTCAGCAATGTGGCTGAAACAAGCCGAACGACTGTAGGTGTCGGAAACGGATTTTTAAGTAACTACACTGCGGAAGCAGCGGTTGGAGGGTTGCCAACGGCGTCCGTCACTGTTGAAGCCCTTAACATGAAGATTGATCCAGGTTCTAGTGGTTACGCTATTCCTGCTGTCAATCCAGAAAACGGCCTTGCAGTTGAAGGCGTTGATTATGTTCTTCCAATCGCACTTCAAGGAACTGGACAGCCTAGCGCTTTACAACCAGGAGACGTGACTCTAACCTTGAATACTCCTTTCGGCGCAAAAGTAACTGATCAGTATAGTGAGGGAACTGCGCACATTCAAACCTTTTCGTTGCAAGTCCCAATTGCTCGTGAACCTCTCCAAAGGCTAGGATCTAAATTTGCGTTCAGTCGTGAAATTACATTCCCAGTTACAGTTTCGTTAAACGTTACTGCAAACGTTGCAGAGTTACACTCAGGAAGTCTTGCGGACATGATTTGCGCAGATACGGCAAATGACCTAACAGTCACCCTTAGAGAGCCAAGTTGCACGGGAACAGGTCCAATTTCCCTGTTGTATACTCTCAAAAACGCAAAGCTTGATAGTCAAACCTTCAACTCTTCTATCGGCGCGAACCAAACGGTTGACCTTGTATGGTCTGCTCAGATTGGTGGCCCAGAAGATACGGATAATGGCTTGTTTATTAGTGGTTCAGCCACTTAATAGCCATCAGGCTATATTTTAAGGTTGAGCGATAAATTTAAGGGGCCACTTTAAAAGTGGCCCTTTGTTTGTCCAAGTATAAAGGAAAAGGTATGAAGATAGGAAATTTAAAGGATTTGTTCGAGTTTCAAATTCGAAGAAATACGAATCGTTTATGTCGCAGTTTGTTGATGACGCTGGAAGATATCAATGCAGAAGAAGAAATTCTTTCGCAGAAGAGAATGTCCCATTTAAGAAAAAGGGTTTTAGATCATGGTAATGATTTTATTAGAGACCTTATCTCTGAAGTGAAAAATTACAGAATTGACTTGGATTTTGACGATGAGTGAGTATAATAAGGAAAGAACAAGGAATAAGGAATATGGAAAAAAAACAAGAGAGAATTGTTTCGAATAAGGAAATCTATAGTTTTGAAATCGTAACGACGAAAGAAGTTCCCGATACTAAGATTAAGAAAGATGAAGAGGGCGTCGAGGTGAAAGAAACTCGCATGGTCAAGAAAAAGATCCCCACACGACTTGTTATTGCCCGTCCGACGCGAAAGCAAATGGATGAGGCAGACTTAGAGTTTGCAATTGAGCAGTCAAAGCTTATTAAAAAGGGTATTTTAACTCGTGCAATGATCACGAAGAAATACGCAGATACGGGAGGTCTCTTGACAAGTGATGAGGCGAAGTACCTTACTGAAAGATACAAGAAGCTCGCCGAGCTACAGAGTGAATTTGTTGCGATTGGTGTCAAGGTTAAGCGCCCAACAAAAAACCAGAAATCAGATTTCAAAAGAATTATCGAAGAGATCAACGAGATTCGAAAAGAAATCGCAGACATTGAATCTTCTTACAGCGGAATTTTCCAGCACACGGCAGATGTCAAGGCATCAAACCATGTGATCTTATGGTATACTCTTATGCTTACTCATATTGAGGAGGACGAAAAGGAAGATGGGAACGCAGAATGGACTCCATTCTTCAAGGGGAAAACCTTTGAGGAGAGAGTCGAGAGCTATTACGAAAAAGAAGAAGATCCTGACGAGCTTTACATCCTATCAAGACAGAAACTCGCATATTTCATTAGCTTCTGGTATAACGGCGCTGCTTCAGACAATGAAGATTTCGTGAACTTAGAAAAAGACATGGAAGAGGGAAATGTCTAATGAAGAAAGACTTGGGTTGCTTCGTAGGGTCTTCAGCGATGTAGCGCGTGGGTTTACTATCGGCTTTTTAAAAAATAAGCCAGTCTATATAAAGCACCTCTCCCATCATGATCAGGTAGACTTGGAAATCATTCACAAGGGTTTTGTTGACAAGGCGGTTCGTGACGGAGTTCCCACGGAGAAAGAGATGCTTGAGGTTCTCAAGGATGGCGGCGTTTGGTCAGATGACGACGAGAGCGAACTGGAAGGGCTAAAGAAGGTTATTCAATCTGAAACCGACAATAAGGCGAACGCTTTTTTGAAAGCTCAAGTTGACAACCAAAACGAAGCCATTAAAAAGGCTGAAGAGGAATACTGCGAAAAGGCATCTGAAAGAGAGAAGTGCGTTGGTATAACGGCGGAGTCTTATGCGGACAAGCAAATCAATAGATACTATATCTCTCGAAGCCTATACAAGGACGAGGGGTTTATAACTCCTCTTTTAGATCAAAGCAGCGAAGAGTCTACCGATGGAAATCTTCGGGCGATTGTTTCTTGCTACAATATTTCGATGGAAGACATGCAGGATGGAAACCTTAAAAGGCTCGCAATCCAAGACTTCTATCAACTGTATTGGATAATGAGCGGGGAAAACCTCTATCATTTTTTTGGCCTTCCAATTTGTAATTTATCGCACTTTCAAATCAGGCTTGCGTCATTTTCAAAAACCTTTGGAAGCTTACTGCAAGAAATCGAAAACGTTCCAGATCACATTCGCGAAGACCCTGATGCCCTTATGGATTATGTCAAGATGGCAAAAGAGGGAAGGAAGAAAATGGAAAATACAAGAGAAGATGCGGCTGTCTCTATTGTTGGTGCGACGAAGGAAGACTACAAGGCTATGGGATATGACACTTCCAATTCTACGACGTTCGAAAACGAACTCAAAAAGAAGAAGGACGCTGGTAATGAAGAAAGTTTAAATATGCATGATATTATGAACTTGATGGGCGTTTAGTAAAAAAATGGTGTAAATTAAATAGAGTCTTATTACCAAGGTCTAAGGTATGCCAAGAAATCCCGCAGTTACTATCGATGTTCGAGCGAACACGAGGCAAATGGAGCGTCAGATTGTCTCAGGTGCTTTACAAGCACAAAGGACAATTTCGTCACGTCCTATTCCTATCCACGCCGATACAAAAAACGCTTCCCAAGCCTTAGGGCGAATCTCTGGACAAGCGAACGAATTCAACAAGTCACTTGCAGCTTCTACCGCCCGTGTTGTTGCGTTCGGTGTTTCCGTTGGTATTGTTCGTTCGATCACAGAATCATTTAAAGAGCTTCTTCTCCAGACACGCCTTGTTGAAAAAAGTCTTGTAGATATTAATGTTATCTTCGGAGCATCTTCATCAGATTTAGAAAAATTTGGTTCTAGGCTTTTCGGAGTTGCTCAAAAAACCGCTCAATCTTTTGCGACGGTAACAGAGGCCGCAGTTGAATTCTCTCGTCAAGGTTTGAGCATGGAGGAAACCTTAATAAGGACTCGTGACGCGCTGATCCTTACTCGTATTTCTGGACTTGACGCTGCACAGTCCGTTCAGACACTTACCGCCGCCGTTAATGGATTTGGACAGTCCGCCTTGAATACCACAGAGATTATCAACAAGTTTGCTATTGTTGACGCAGGGTTCGCTGTTAGCGCGAAAGACTTGGCAGACTCCTTGGCTCGTGCAGGTTCCGCCGCACAGGATGCCAATATTTCCTTTGATGAGTTACTTGCTCTTACAACGGCAGTCCAGCAAAGAACTGCTCGTGGTGGTGCTGTTATTGGTAATGCTTTCAAAACCATTTTCGCACGAATTCAAAGTTCTTCGAGAATCGATCAATTGAAAAGTCTTGGTGTCGAAATTGATGCGACACAAACAGGAATGCAGAAGCTCTTAGCGATCTCTACGTCTCTTGACAGTAAAGACGTTTTAAAGGCTGCAAAAATTAGAGAGTTGCTTGGTGGTGTTCGTCAAGTCAATATCGTTTCTGCCGTAGTAAGAGATTTGAGCAAAGAGTATAGTATTTTCAACAGCGCGTTAAGCATGTCTCTCGGCGCTACGGACGACGCCATTCGTCGTAACGAAAACTTGAACCAAACCTTAGATACGCTTGCAAAACAAGGTGTTCTCGGTTTGCAGAAAGCACTTGCGAAGTTGGGTGACATTGGTATCGGGGATAATTTAAAAACGATTGTCGCCGTGTTTAACGGTGTCATTAACAGCTTCAACAATACCCTTGATGGAGAGGGAATTGGGTCTGACTTTGCGAAAGGGTTTGTTCGTGGGGTAAGCAATGTCTTGAGCGGTCCAGTTCTTATTGCGTTGGGCATCATTCTTGTTCGCATCTTGCGTGAAACCTTCGTCTTTGCAAAAGACGTTGTCAAATCAATGGGTGTGGTTAATGGGGCAACTAGCCAACAAATTCAATTGCAAAAAAGCATTGGCGACGTGCTGAAAAGAAATAGCGGGGAATACCTCCTCCAATTGCGCTCATCAAAAAGTGCCGCTTCTCAACAAGAGGTATTACTTAAGATTCTCCAAAAGGAAATTCTTGCCCAGCAAGTGCTTAATAGAGAGATGTTGAATTACTCTAGGATCGCAGTTACCGCAGGATTCCGAAGGGGCGCTGGAGGTGTGCTATCCGTGAAAAGTCGCGGCGCTGTCCCCACTGCCGCAGAGGGTATCCTCCCAGCCGTCGCAGAAGAGTTTCAGTCAGTTCGAAGTGGTATAGGAGGGGCAAGACCCTCTGACAAGCCAAGAGTCATCCCAAGCTTTGATTTTGGCGGTGGTAAACGCGGTCCAATTGTTGCCCACTCTGGAGAGAAAGTTGTTGAGAACTTCATGGGCTCTTCGGGAAGTGCCGTGTTCAATCGAGACATGATTAACGCCGCAGGAGGAATCACCTCACTCAAGAAATTTGGAAACGTTAGAAACGTTGCGTCTGGAGTCATCCCTAACCTCGCAGGTCTACCACCAATAGCGCGAAGATCGTTAATACAAGACGCATGGTTTAAGAAAGAGTCAGGACTCGGAGCAAATAAACTTTTTGCACAAAAACCCGAAGAAGCAATTTTACTTGCCTCAAAATTTGGGAACAAGGTATTCCCAAGAATGAAATCTAATGTTGGCATGTCCTCGTTTGTTAAGTCCGTGGATAGAAGCTCTCGACCAGACGATATTGTCGATAAGATCAGAAGCTTTGGATTCGCGAATGGAATAATCCCAAATCTCGCAAGATTCGAGGGCCTTACGCGAATAGTTAAAACCATAAAATTCAATGGTCAAAAAGCAGTTTTCAGTCGTAGAAAAAGTGACGACGAGTTTGAGTCATTCCTAAAAAGAACATATCCTGGAATTGGTCCGCAGGCAATCGGAAAGTTTTATCAACAGGGCCAGAAATATGAAAAGAATCGCTTGTTCAACCAAGTTCACCTTGCCAGAAAAGGGCATGGAGTAGAAATTTTAGGAAAAGGGGAAGGTGGCTCATTTATTGCGAAGCGTGCAAAAATGGACGTTCAAGATGCGATAGACCGTGGACTTATTACCCAAAGAGAGGCCAAGATAGGTATTGATGCAAGACTTGGTGCGATGAAAAAAGATGGTCTTAAGCTTTTCGATGCAAGACCTCCAAATTTCTCCTTTCCAGATTTTAAGGTTTTGGATGCTGGTGGTCTAAGGGGGATAAAGCGTGCTGCAGCAGGGCAAATTCCTGAATTCGCAACAGTCTTGGGCGAGTCAGTCCAGCGAGAAGTGGGAGCGCTTCGCGGCTTAGGGGTTTCCCCAAGTGACGCCTCTAATGCTATTCGTGTCGGCTCAAATGCAACATTAAAAAATTCAGCGAATCCTCAAGGACTCGGCGTTTTCAACTCGCTCCAAGAAAACTCACTACAAGACGCTTTAGTTGCTCATCGTGGAGAGAACGTAAAATTTGCGGGCGCGGGCGCGGGCGCGGGCGCAGGTGCAAACGCATCCAATGGACTTATTCCTAATTTAGTTGGTGGATTTTCCACAAAGAACCTAACGGACATTGAAGTCCAGAATGTTTTCCAGCAACTGAACAAAAGAGCTAGGGAGACGGGCGGCAAGATAAGAGACTACGGCACTGACATTAAGAAGGCAAGACAAGCCCTTAATGGACTAACCAACTTCACTGGAGACACAGCGAAGGAAACGAGAAAACTTTCAAGAAGCCTTGCTAACGAACAACGTCAAATTCGCACACGTCAAAAAAACCTACCTGGGGTCTCTCAACTCGCCTCTGGAGTGCGGGGCGCGACACCTCTTGCCTCTCAGGTAAACCAATCTGTAATCGAGGGAAGACTGAAGGTTAAGGCAGCCATCGAAAATAACAGGTTGGAAAGAGTCAAGTCTGAT
>Ga0075122_10000929_pt1 | contig 21770 bp, 22 predicted proteins | sample AntAceMetag02UKB_FD_69790 | JGI IMG/M metagenome (GOLD analysis project Ga0075122, IMG submission 69790) | Saline lake microbial communities from Ace Lake, Antarctica - Antarctic Ace Lake Metagenome 02UKB | ecosystem: Environmental > Aquatic > Non-marine Saline and Alkaline > Saline | place...
CTGCTGGTGCTATATATGCTATTGGTCGTTCTGCTGGTGGGGAGAAAAAGGCTGCTGGTGGGGAGAAAAAGGCTGCTGACGGTGCAGGAGGTGGTGAGGGTACTGGCGATGAGGCTGAAAGTACTACCAAGCCTGTAGAGCATACGCACAGTAAACCTGATTTATCTCCGGGGGTTACTAAGCCTGTTAGCACACCTAAGAACTCTGGTATTAAAGTACCGGGTAGCTCTTACGAAAATCCCAAGACAATATCTACAAACGCTCCTCCTCCTGTATCTCTTTCGGGTTCTTCTAATACCAAACCTAATATATTTGTGCGAGATCCTCTCTCTGGGGGTCAGGGCTATTCTGCTAATAAGCTGACGGTTCCTACGGTGCCTGGAGTGGCCACTAATGAAAATAAGGATACACCTAGTCCTAAATTTGAGCGTAAGAATTATATGAAAAATAAATCCCTAACAGAAGATGAAGAAGTTGAGAAGGCCATTCCTAACGAAGTAAAGGGTCCTATGGATATAGATTTAGACGGACAGACACATAGAGTTCTTGGTTCTTATACAAATATCAATGGCGAATTGTGCTATGCTGTTGCTCATAAGAAGCACGGTCTTGTGCAGATGAAGGCAGATAGAGTACCTAGTGATATGGCCAAAGGTCTAATGCCTGTTATCGATGCTGCTCTGTATAAAGCAGGTTCCTTGCCTACTGATGATTCCGACACTGAGAGGTTGTCTGGTAAAAATCACATGGGTGAGGGGGGCGGTTGGCCATCTCAGTCTCACGACTCCACTAAGCGTAGAATAATGGCTCGTATGGCTCCTAAGAAAGGCCGATAATGCAATATAAGGAGTGGTATGATCTGATACAGATTGAAGATGTTATAGAGACATTAGAGGGCCATTCTTGGGATAGAATTAGACGTATCGATCCTGACACCTACGAAAAAGCTGAAGAGGCTGGTAAGATTCAAGGTGAAGGTAGAGTTTGGGGTAAAAGAGGGCTAGGCAGTATAGACAAAGTAGTGGTACACCAAACTGCTGGTGAGGGTAGGTTGGAGGCTTTTAACAAGTACCACACTGGCCCTAATCACATCAGTATTTATGGATTGCCTAAATTAGCATACCATTTCTATATACCTTACGAGAGAGATAGGTTCACAGGTCAGTCACTTGTTTATAAAGTAAACGCATTAGATGACTTGACCTATCATTGTAAAGGTGCTAATAGAACTGCTATTGGAGTTGTAGTTGAGGGTGCTCTCCATTCTCCTTATTGGAGAGGAGGCAGAAGACACCCTACAGATATGCAGATGAATGCTCTTAGAGGCATTTGGTTGTATCTAAAGGAAACGTTTAAGTGGGATACTGGAAGACATTTGTACAGTCATTCTCACTTTGGTAAGCCTGCTTGTCCTGGAGAAGTTATAGAGAAGTGGGTTCGTTCTATGAGAATGGGAACTGTATACTCTTTTAATACTATCGGAGAAGTTCAAAGGGTATTACAAGAGTTAGGGTTCTATGATGGTGATATAGATGGTATGTATGGCCCTATAACTAGAAGGGCTGTAGCTTTGTTTGAGAATAGATATAAGGAATATGGGTTAACTCCTGACGGTTATTGGGATGATGTAACAGCAGATATGTTACAAAAAGTGTGGAATGGGCATATAAATGGTGAATCCGTTTTGGAGGCTATAAATGAAAAGGGCTAGTTTAGGTTTTGCTTCTGATCACGAGGATGGTGGGGGAGATTATTCTAGTCATTTAGACGTGTTACATAACATGGCTGATGAGTGGCGTCACCTGCAAAAAGGCTGGAAAAAGATGCCTGCTGGCGGCCCTGCTAGGCAGCCAAGATCTATAGTTAACGATCCTCTAGCGCTCACATACTCTCAGGGATATAAAGAGCGAAGGTCTACTCCCAACTTTTCTATGTTGCGTAGGCTCGCTCATCAAGTAGCTTTGGTTGCTGCTATCCATAATACAAGAATCATGCAGGTAGCGTCATTCTGTCAGCCATACGCCAGAACTAAGCAGTTTGGGTTTGAGCTTAAGTTCAAGGATACTGACACTGTGATGACGGAGTCGGATAAGCGATTTGCTAAGGATTTATCCGAGTACATCATGTCCTGTGGTCGTCCTGGGGAGTCTTCTTTCGCCGGTCGTAGAGACAATTTCGAAGACTTCACTAAAAAGGTAATCAGAGATAGGCTGGTTTTCGATCAAGCTACATTCGAGATCATCCCCACTAGAAGGGGATTACCTTTTGAGTTTATTCCTGTAGATGCTGCTACTGTTAGAATCGCTGCGGAAGATTTAACTACCGCCAACAAACTACGCGAAAAGTTGATGGGGCAAGGATTTCATGGGATGATTAGGGACGAGCCTTGGGCTCCCTCTTTTGAGCCTCCTACTAACGGAAATAGGATTACGCATGTTCAGCTTATTAGGGGTCAGATTGAGAATATTTATTATGAAGGAGAGTTGGGTTTTTGTATCGCCAATCCCCGTTCAGACATTTATGCTAATGGCTATGGATATTCTGAGCTAGAGCAGCTAATCACGATTATTACTTCTCATCTACATGCAGAAGAATATAACCGTAGAGTATTCATGCAGGGATCAGCTCCTAAAGGCATCTTAAACATTAAAGGGGATAACATTCCTCCTGAGATGTTAGAGTCTTTTAAGAGGCAGTGGCATGCGATGGTTACAGGTGTAGAGAACGCTTGGAAGACTCCTGTACTACAAGCTGATTCTGTTGAGTATAATAGTATTCAAAACACTAACCAGGAAATGGAATATAACCTTTGGTTGGAGTATCTTACCAAGATCATCACCGCTGTGTACCTTATTGATCCTGCAGAGATTAACTTCGATATTGCTGCTCCTGCTTCTGGTAATCCAATGTTTGAGTCCACGGGTGAGTGGAAGATTAAGAAGTCTAGGGATAGGGGCTTGAGGCCTTTGTTGAGATTCTATGCTTCCTGTATTAATGAACATATCATAGACAAGATCGATCCCAGGTTTCACATAGTATTTGTAGGTCTTGATGAGCTTTCAGATAAAGAAAGAATCGAACTAAGACAGCAGCAAGTACAGACGTTTAAGACTCTTAATGAAGTAAGAGACGAAGAGGGACTAGAAGCAATCGACGACGGTGACGTAGTGCTGAATCCCGCTTATCTGCAGTATGTGCAGATGCAACAAGAACAGAAGGCGATGGAACAGCAACAGGGTGAAGAAGGAGATCCTCAGGCAGAAGGGGAGCAACAAGGAGGTGGTGGGGCACCTCAAGAGGAAGCACCTGCTAAGGAAGCGCCTCCAGAAGAGGAGCAAGGTGCTATGTCTCCTGCTGATATGCATAATTTGCCTGTGTATAAGAGTGGGCTAATTATATAATGGATGCAAAAATAGCCATTTTAGCGATGGGAGTAAAGCTAGGTAAGGTGAGCAAGGTCCAGGCTCTGTCTGCTTTGAGTATTAAGCAGAAGAAAGAGTTTATGGATATGCTCAATAGTAAGAAAATGTTTGGTCAGTCTATGTGGAAAGGTGGCATTGCTCCTTCGGAAGGTGAGTTGTCTGTAGAAGACTTGATGGCTTTTGTGCCTTCTGAGAGTGTGCGAAACAGTTTTCTGAGAGGACCCAACCAGGAACCTCTTAACAAGCCCAGTAAAGCTCCTTACAATCAAGGACCACAGCCTGATGCAGTACTGGACGATCCTTTAGTGAGAAAGTCTATGGAGGCTAGAGGATTTGTGAATATAGGAGGAGACTACGCTCATATAGATCACGATCCATTAGACCAGGATTCTGGTAGGTTTGATCACTGGAGTGCTGGAGAGCATAAGGCTGCGGCTATCAAGTTTTCAAGAGAGGCTGATAAGTTAGATGCTGCTAGAGACAAGGTAAAGACTCAGAATGGTGGATCTGATTACCACAAAACTAATGCAGCTCTAGCAGAACACGATAGCGATAAACTTAACGATTCGGATAGTTATAGGGCAGCGGCTCGTAAACATAGGGTAGCTGCTAAGATTAAAGGGCTTTCAAAGTCAGGAGATAATAAGATGGAAGATGTTTTGGTTAAGGCATGTAAGAGCTGTAGTTCTGCTAAGCATGAAAAAGGTTTTGAGGATACGGTACCTGGGGAGAAGTTAGAGAAGACAAAAGACATTCTTGTAGAGAAGTCTTGGCCTTTCAACGCAGAGAAGAGAACCGTCAATGCAGCCAACGCTTCTATGAAGAAGCAAGCTAAAGAGGGTTCTTTAAACGACCAGAATAGGGGGGATTACGATAGGATCATTAGTGCAGCCTCAAAGGGACCAAAAGATAGGCCTCCTATGTCTAAAGGATATAAAGAAGCTATAGCGTTATTAAAAGGAGAGCCTATAGACTATGCTAAAGACATTCTTGTAGAGAAGTCTTCTGAGGCATATTGGCGAGGACAGGGAGATCAAGCTAAAGCCTCCCCTGTTAAAGGGAATAGGCATGTAGCCAACACAGCTGCTAAAATAGCCGCAGAGACTTGGGGAGAAGACCATCCTACTACTCTGGCTATGAAGGAGAAGGCTGAGGGTCTTATGGCTGATCACAAAGAAGCAAAGAGTATGCCAGCAAAGAGAGGGTTTTTTAGTAGGTCTATTGAGGCTAATGCTGAGGCCCAGCGTTTGGGTACTATCAGTTCTCTTACGCCTGCGCAGGGGATGAGCAAGTCTGTTAACGATAGTATCAATCTCAGGTTCCAGGACGATAGAGTGGAACAGGAGCGTTTTGCTAAGGCACGCCAGGAGTATTACAACTCCGGTGTTAACTGGCATGAAGACGATTTACTTAAATAAGGAATTAATATGATCACAAATAAGCCATTAAAACGAACTCTCAATAAGACCGTAGTTGCAGCTACCCAGGATGCTAAGCCTGAGAAGCTTACCAAGTCTGTTCAGGATATTTTCAGAGATAACTTGAGTAGGACTATGCCAGATGATGATTACTCTCTGGATGCGTTCTGTAAGTCTATACCTATACCAGAGGATCACCAGAAGGTTCTCAGGGACGGTACGCCTACTCATGCGCTACCTGCTGCTGTAAAAAAGAAGTTACCACAGTACTATGTTGCCGCCGTTAATGGGGTAAAGGAGTTGGAGTCTAGCCCGGCTAACGACTCTCAAGCAAGCGATATTAGCCATTTTGCGGTAGGCATAAAAGAGCACCTCGATGGTCTTACTGACGTTAAGAACAGCGAGAAAATCCGTGCTGGTAACGATAGTAGATATGCTGAACAGGCTGAGCACGGTAATGATATTGTACCGGAAGCTGCTCGTCCCCTCGATGTGAATGGGAATATGCGTAAGGCAGCCCCTGCTCCAGAGCACGAATCTGAAGCTTATCACGAAGCTGAGATGTCTAAACATGAGCAAGCTCAAAAGCATTCTACTGATTTTGTGGTTAAGCTTCATCAAGCGCTAAAGGGCGAGAAGCATTATGGAGGTAAGGATGGTTTTGGAGAGAAGATTAACGAGGTTCTAAGGCAACACCACGAGGACCACCAAGCTGCTTGGGGTACTCATCTCGATGAGGTGAGTAAGAGTGCCGATGCCGGTAACTTGAAAGACTCCCACGATGCCCTAGTAGGAGAGTTGGAAAAGGCTGCTCGCAGGTTCCGAACTACTGCTCACAGAGCCGGTTCACGAGGATCTTCTTCAGCTAATAGAGCTGGGGTAGCTGCTGGTGGCCAAACTAAATACATTAACCCTCAGAAAGTAGCTGCTGCCAAGAGAATGTCCGCTCTAGGCGCTGGAAAGAAGACAGCTTAATGGCGTCTAACAATCATCCAAATTATGGGTCAAGACCTGCTTTAAAGAGGAACTACGTTAAGGACACTAGTGAAAAGGGTGTTTCTTTTAGTCTTCCTGGAACGGGAGATAGACCGGGCACACTTTCTGGTACTACAAGGCATATGAACGCTTTGAAGCCTGGGATTAGGTCTAGTGAGCTAAGTAAGGGAATAGGTACTACTCATTTTGCTGTTATGAACAGTTTAAAGAGTGATGACGGTAAGTGGGATGCAGCTAAGATTAAAGCCAAGGCTACTCCTTTGCGGGGGTCTAAGGGTCATCCTCTGCTTCCTAATGCTGACGATGAGAAAAACTTGTCTAGAGATAAGCATAAAGAGCTTAAAGGGTGGCACGAAAAGCGAGCTACCTCAGCCAAGTTAAATATGAATCATGAAGGTGGTGAGTACCACGATATGATGTCTGGTTGGCATGGTAGCGTGGTGGATAAAAAGCAGGGTGAACTTTCTTCTGGAGATTTAGATATGAATAAGAGTTTAAGTATTGGGGATCACCCTGACGAAGAGATGAAGACTGTTGTGTCTAGGTTTATTGAGCGCGGGACTAGGCTAGCTCACGCAGACCCAGAGCATCTAAAAGAGGTGCTTGAGGGCCTTCCAGAGGCTGCAGAACTGCCAACTATCTTGATGCAGGCAGATCGGCTACACTCTCAGGGCGATATGTACTCTAAAACGGCTCAAGGTGACCCTCTAGACGACGATCAGTCTGGTGACCTTGACGAGAGTAAGGGAGCTTTGGCTGAGCTGTTAGTGGCCGCTGTGCTGGCTGGAGATAGCTTTCCTATTGAGGATAGCGCAAAAGCTACTATAGTAGACACGATAGGCCACCATCTTATGCAGCCTCCTCCCCCAGATCCTGGAGAATTTGAGGACCAGGAAGGACAAGAGCCTGTTCAGAAGTCTATTACTACTTGGGCAGATGCTTTTAATATCCTGTATGGGGTAAAGGCTGATCAAAAGGAGCAAAAGCTACAAAAGGCTGTGGAGTCTGGGCAAGCTATTCCTTTGTCTGATGATGACATTGCTGCATTTCAGCAGATACTGCTGGATTCTATTGGGTGGCTCAAAGTTCACCACGACAAACATTTTACGGATATCGACGGAGATATCCCAATCGCTCAGGAGCATTTGGATGCGCAAGAAGAGGATACAGAGGAGCCTGAGCAGAAAAGCAAAAAAAGTGCTGGACAAAGCGAGAAAGGGCCTGTAAAAAAATCTGTGTGGGATGATGAAGCCCTGTACCTACTGTTTGACTAATTTCCAAAGGACACACTATGCAATCATTTAGCAGTAGTCTCACGCCGGTCGAGTACTTGGCTAAGTCTATATCTGGGCGCGGCCCCATGCCCCACCACAAATACATTCGTAGAGAGTGGAGTGGCAAGGGGGATAAGTGGGTGTATATCTACCATGAGTCTCCTCACAAGAACCACGGATTCGAGCATGCAGAGACTGATGCGCCTCATAGCCTTCCTATACATGAAGCGTCCCGGGATCACTGGTTCCACGGCCCTGAACATGCGTACAAATTCTCTCATTGGAATAATGTGGCAGATCAAGTAGGAGGACTCCTAGACGAAGGCAATAAGGGAAGTTTTCGTTTGGAGGGCATTTCTCATGATAAATACGCCGATGTAAACGTAACCCCAGGCAATAAGAACCCTATCCATATCAAAGATAACTTCTCAGGTAAGATGCGTAGTACGTTCCTTACTGATGCAGATTCTTTGAAGGCTTGGGTAGCAAAGCAAGGAAACCAGCCAGAGCAGGTGTCGCTGACCGGGGATGGCGAGGATCAGTGGCATCACAAGATTGTATTGTCTAAACCTGCAAAAGGTAAGACTGCTCCTACCTGGGCTAGAGTACACTTTAACCAGGATCACCCCCAGTACAACGAAAAAGACGGGAAGAATAGAGATTTTCGTAGAGAGTTTACTTATAAAGATTGGTGGTCTAAACGAGTAGGGCAGCGAGGTGCATCTTTAATTGACGTGTCTGCTGAGGAAAAGGCTAGTCGCCCATATAGGTCACTACTTGAAGAGGGTAAAGTTCCTATTAAGTCAGTTGAGCGCACGTTCGATTGGCAGGGCACTAAGAAGAGAAGGGATTTTTGGGAGGTTGACTGGTCTGCCTTGAAAGAGCAGACAGGAATAGACAAGCAAGAATTCATTTGGGGTAAGGGAGATAAGGCCTGGATCAAGGAAACGCGTGACTGGGAAGAGGGGGGAGGTAAAGGGGCTCCTCCTCAAAGAGGCGGTATTTTCGGTGAGTCGAGTTCCCTTATCTGGCATGCAGCTTGGAGAGTTGGTAGTAAGTATTTTATTAACGATCCTACTTTTTTGAGCCGAAAAGTGCCTGGGGCTGGTGATACTAAGGTAGAAGATGGGTTTATCAATACTATTGTTAACGCTATTGAAGATGGTATGATAGGTACTCCAGAGAAGCCGGGAAGTATGCTTGCTGGGTATAACCCAACCACAAAACACTACGTCCGTCAGACGGGTACTTATGCCGTAGCTAAGTTCTCAACATATGCGTACTCTATGGCTAAGTGGATAGCTATTAAGACGTGTGCTGCCGAGCAAGAGAAGAGACGTTCTACTTCAGGAGGCCTCCCAGTTGAGACTATCGCTTCTGGGAACAAAGATAAGGCTAGGAGAGGTTATGCAGGTATCTCAGATACTCCTGCAGAGCCTGACATCCCTAAGGATACTCCTGCTCCTAAGACTCTGATTCGTAAGCGTGGTGCAGGCTCAGATAAGGGGGTATCTAAGGAGTCTTCAGAGGTTTTCACTAAGTGGAAATTCATGCAGAAGAAGCTGTTGAACGACAGTCTCAAAGAGTTAACTGCTATAGATGGCGAAAAGGGAGACGAAGTTGGAGAGCTGCGTACTGCTATAGATGATATGGATGATATCAAATCTTTGCAAGATGCTATTAGCTGGAGTTCTTCTGCTCAAGATAACAATCATACCCTAAACCGGTTAGGCGTTCTGGTACATGCTGGTCAGGTAGAGGGTTATTTATCTGATAGCGAGATTAATAAATATGAGGAGTCTACGGGAGCAGCCGGGTCTTCTTATAGTAGGAAACAGGTGTCCGGTGCTGTAGACGCCTTCTTTGATTCTGTTCCTGAGAAGTACGGCTCAGAGGCTCCTTTCGAGGGGGAAGAACTTGCTCTTGTGGGTAAGGTGGCTAATTATTTAGCTCCTCACATCGTCTCTGGTGACGCCTATATGCACTCAGGCAGGGCGGCTAAGAAATTTGCCTCTGAGATTTCCTCTGTTAAGGATGCTACTGGTGATACTCCTTGGAAGAATGATCCAGAAGGTTTTGTGAATCAGATGCTGCAGGAAGAGAATTTCCTGGATAATTTAAGGGATCATATTACTAAAGACCTTCGCTCTACTATGTCCTCTTCGTCCAAGCCAAAAGACCCTAAGGTTACCAAGTCTATGGCTATGCTTCATATAGCTATGGAAGACTTTAAAGAAAGATTAAAGGAACAGTATAACTAATGGAAGATTTTGTTAACAATCCTAGAGACGTAGAGAAGCACTTAGACACTCTTAACAAAAGTTGCGGGGACTTAGAGAGTCTGTGCAATCAGTGTGGCGGGTGCTGTTGTGCTGAGGTAACTACCAAATCAGTGGACAACCACTTTATAGGGGTAGTAGTGGATGAGCTTCCCTGCAAGCATCTGATTAGGAAGTCTGGGGATACGTTTGAGTGCTCTTGCTATGAGGAGAGGTTCGAAAAGACTGATTGGTGTTTAGATCTGTTCTCAGCTATGGTTAAAGGGGCTTTGGTAGAGACGTGCCCTTATGTACAGGATTTTGATGGATACAGAGGTAAGCAGTTCCTAAATGACCATGAGTACTTAATTATACGTCCTGAGTTGGTTAAAGCTATAAAAGATAACTTAGAATTATTGAAGTCTATTGATGCTTTCGATGAGTCTGATATCGAGTCTTTCCTGGGGGAAAGTATTGGATAAGGTTGATGATGTAGTTTGTAGCTGTGGGGAATTTATTGTTAAGTCTCTAGAAGGCAAGACTAAGGTGCGTTCTAAGATCCTTCTGTTTGAGGGAGGTAAAACCCTGGCTAAGTGTCGTAGGTGTGGTGGTATGCACGAAGTCCCTATACAAATGCACTATGTAGAAGACAATGTGGATAATATAATTAAATCGAAGAAAAGGCGGGTGTACGTGAGAAATAACTTGACAGATAAGTAAAAGTCAGGCATATACAATACTTAGGTATGTTTGATAAGTAGTTTCGATACCTATATCGCCTCCATAAAGGGAGAGCCTTACCGGCCTCCTTTTATTTTTGTTTTAGGATATGCGTTTTAGGACATACAGGTTAGATGGTAGATAACAGTTATACTACAGAAGACTTCAATTTCTTTGTTCCCATGCAAAAGGCTATGCCTGCTAAAGTTGCTGGTGATACTAGAGATCGTATGATTCAGGGTATTGCCTCTACTGATAATATAGACTTGCAAGGTGAGATAGTTAAGCAGACCGGGTTAGATCTAAAATACTTTTTGAAAAGTGGTTATCTTAACAACGATCACAAACCCGGGGCAGAAAATAAAGTTGGAGAGCCTGTAGAGGCTAGGATTACTAAAGAAGGTTTGTTTGTAAAAGGATTCCTTTACAAGAACCATAAAGCAGCAGACGGTTATTGGGAGTTACTAAACGCCCAGGTAGCCGATCCGCAGTCAAAACGCAGAGTAGGTTTCTCAGTTCAAGGCAAAGTAAAGAAGCGCAGTGGTAATGTAGTAGAAAAAGCCTGGATTCAGGATATTGCTGTTACTACCGCCCCAATCAACCCCAACACATGGGCGGATCTTGTTAAATCGCTATCCGCAGGTCACGCCACAGTTAACCAAACTGACGGGTCTGCTCTGGGCGTGGAATCACTACTTACTGATAAGAGAAGTAAAGACTCAGAAAAGAGTCTAAAGAATGTTACGTATCCACCTGCATTGTTCAGTAAGTCTGAGGTAGTACAGGAATTACAGCTTAAAAAAGGTTGGTCTAGATCTACTGCAGAGGTGGTAGCATCTTATTTGTTGTCTGATAACGATTCTGATGGGTTATGTAGGTCTGAGGCTATTGAAGTAGTTAAATCTGCTCAAGGCTGGTCTGATAAGTCAGCAGAGTTTGTTGTAGATTATCTGTTCAATAAGAAAAACTAGGAGGTTTTTAAATGGCAGCGGAAACGATTCAGAAGTCCCAAAGGGGCAACTTGCACCAAGGTAGTTCCCCTAAAGAGTGGGCGGGCTCTAGGTACTCGAAAGCTAACGACAAGACTCCAGGAACGTCTAACAACACGGACTTCTCAATGTCTAAGGCGTTTGAGGCTCTGATGCAGAGTAACGAAGTTATCAGTAAGGCTATGGAGGAGTCCCCGTTCTTGGCTGAGTTTGTTAGCGAGTTTGTAGAGGTTCTAAAGTCTTTCGGTGAGGAAGTCTCAGAGACTATCGCTAAGTCACAAGAGGAGCAGCTTAAGTTTAATCTAGAGCTAGAGGACGTAGTTAAGTCACTAAACGAGCAGACGGATGCAGTAGATACCCAGACGCAGCAATTAGCTGAGGGAGATGTTCTATCTAAGTCAGCTCGTGCTCCTGAGGTACTTGTTAAGTCACATCCTGGTGACGTGTCTGAGACGCCTTCCTACTCCAAAGAAGAGATTAACGATGCTTTGTGGAAGTCATTCGAAGCTGGCGAGATCAGCGGTCTAGACATTACTAAGTATGAAACTTCAGCCAATGGTCAGCTAGACGCGTCTGTAGCACGTAAAATCGGCCTAAGTAATTAATTTTAACGGAGGGCGATATTATGGAACAACAGGAAGTTAAAATCACTGAAGAGGAATTGTGGAGAGGCTTGAACAAGCTAGAGGAACAACTATCCCTACTAAAGAAGTCTGGCTCTGAGGAAGAGTCTGATGCTCATGAGAAGAAAGAGGACGAGGCTCGTGCAGCTGCTGTCGCGCCTAAGGGGGATAAGCCTCCTAAGAAAGAGGAAGAAGCAGAAGAAGACGACACTGAAAAGTCTTTAGAGGCAGCCGAGGAGATTGTTGCGAAGTCAGAGCAGGAAGATGCTACTGGTATTGAGGTATCAGACTTTCTCATGGAGCTAGTACAGACCTTTCGCAAAGGTATGGTTGACTATAAAGATCATATAGTAGATATGGTTAAGTCCAACCACGAGGCAACTGAAGAGATCGTTAAGAGCATTGCTGGGTATACGAGAGATAGCCAGGAAACTCTGTGCAAGTCTGCGGACGCCATCAACAGTGCTTGGGACATGCCTGCCAGGGGTCCAAAGTCTGTGGTAGGCTCAGACGGAACATCACCCCAGGGGAAGGCTATGACTCCTCTACAGCAGGTGGAGTTCCGGCAGTCTCGCGCAGCTAAATTGAAGACTATGGTTAAGGGTGGCGAAGCCACTATGTTAGATTTGGTTAGATATGAGAAGAGTGGTGAGCTTTCCGACGAGTTAGCAAAGTCTCTTAATTAAGTTTTGTCGTTGTAGTGAGCAATCGCTAGAAAGAAAGTAGGAATAAACAGATGGAATCTATGGTGAGTTTGAGCAATTATGACGGTTTAAATGGCTTTGGCCAAACGTCTTTGAGCGAAGTTGATGAACTTCGTAAAGCACTGTCTGCAGGGTATGCTATTACCAATCAGACTGGTGGATCGGCTATGCGCGTTGAGTCCTTGGAGCAAAGTCTCAAGGTAGTAACGTATAGCAATAAGCATATTGTGTTGTGGCGAAAGATTAACAAGAGCCCAGCGTTTTCAACGGTCGAAGAGTACAACCAGTTGCTGAGCTACGGTGCTACTGATCGTGGAGCATTCACCCGAGAAGGTGAACTACCTCAGTCCAGTGACACCAGCTACGCCCGCAGAACTGCGCTGGTCAAGTATTTAGGTACTACCCGAGAAGTTACTCATCCTATGACTCTGGTAAATCCGGCTCATGGTGATGTGGTAGCGATGGAAAACCAAGCTGGTATTCTGTGGCTGCTAGAGCGTCTAGAAGACTCTCTGTTCCACGGCGACTCTTCACTAGCGTTTGATGGTGAAGCAGAGCAGTTTGATGGTCTAGACTCCTTGATTGATACTACAGCATTCGTCGATCTAGAAGGCGGCGCAATGACTGAGGACGCAATCGAAGAAGCATCCAACCAGATTTTCGAGCATTTCGGCTATCCAAGCGATCTGTTCGCAGGTCCCAAGCCTTTGAGCGATCTCGTGAAGCAGTTCTATCCTCGCCACCGTGTGAGTTTGCCTGCTCCTGAGAACGGTACTATCGGCCAAAGTATCAATAGTATGGCTACTCAGGCTGGTTTGATTCAGTTCAACCCCGACCTATTCTTGCGTAAGACCAAGAGTCCCCCAGCAGCAGCCACTTCACCAAGTGCGCCTGTTGCTACTGGCGCGGTCACTGCGGCTGTCTCTGGTACTGCTAACTCAGCAGAGTGGGACAAGCAGTTGGGTGAGGTTACTGGAGACACTTTATTCTCCTATGCGGTAACAGCGTGTAACCGTTTTGGCGAGTCCGCTCCAGTATACGAAGATATCACTATCGCGGCTGCAGATATTAATAACCAGGAGTCAGTAACTCTTCAGGTGGTTCTAGGAGCTGCTCTAGGTCCAAACCCACCAGAGTTCCTTCGTATTTACCGCACAGATCCTTTGACTGCTTTCAGCACCACTCCTGCGGACTTCTACGAGATCCTGAAGGTTCCTGTGTCTTCACAGACTGCAGCGGCCACTATGGTAGCCGTAGCAACCGATCGTAACTTCATCATCCCCGGTACGTACCAAGGGTACATGGGTGAGATGAGCCCGAACGTTCTGACCTTCCGCCAGTTGGCTCCTATGATGAAGCTAGACCTAGCAGTACTAGCACCTGCCTACCGCTGGATGGTATTGATGTATGGAGTACCGTTGCTTTATACCCCACTCAAGTGGACGCGCCTGATCAACATCGGAGATTTGGCATAAGCGGCTTTAGTGGTTAATATAGGACCAGGAGAGGCATAAACCCCTCTCCTGGTTCCTCTCGATTTAGGTGTGTATGGAAGAATTAGAGAAAGCGTTGAAGATTTTTAAGGATGAACTGCTTAAGGCTGGTTTAGTCTCTAATAAATTCAAATGTATGAATCCTGGAACGTTTAAAGAGGACACCAAGAACTTAACGCCTGATCAGCATAAAGATCAAGAGTATGCCCATAGAAGTGCTATTACTGCTATGGGCGGGGTGCTTAAGAACGCTAGACGAATGAGCGAAGACTCGCATCAAAACGGGCACCCAACTTTTAACGATACTATATCGAAATTTCATGCAGACATGGAAGGCCATGTTGAGACAAGTACTATACTAGCAGGTATGCATAAAACAGCTGCGAAATCTAAGTAGCTAAAATAACTCCTGGGTGATAGCCTTACCTAGGACGATTTCTTGTTTGTGCAAGACCTTTTCTCTTAAGAAGGAGACAAATTATGGCTGAAGCTAAACTTACCACTCCCCAAATTGCCCAGTTAAATCGGAACTTTCGCCAATCCCCCAATTGGCCCCGAAACGTTAACATGGGTAACATTATCCAAGAACTTATGGAGGGAACAGACGACGCTACACACGAGCCTGTAGCGGACTTGGCAGCGTTGCGAGCTATCCCAGAGGACGAGCTTTCTGATAGGATGATGATCCTGTGTGAAACTCTAGGGCTATATCGCTATGATGCCCAATCAGTTGCTGTCGATGACGCTGTTAACGTGGTTAAACCTACTGCCGTAACTACAGGTAGATTTATCCGTATTATGGGGCTAGCATTGACTAATACCCAATCAGGAACTACAGATATTACTGTAGACTTTACTGCTGGTACTGTCAGTACTACTGTAGTAACTTTTGCTACTGCTATGACCAGTACAGATTACTCGGTATCTCTATGTCCTGCGGAGAACGTAACTGCCTGGGTTACTAATAAGCTACAGGCTAGTTTTGTTATCAATCTATCAGCTGTTCCTGCTGGGGATGTCGATTGGATCGCTGAACTACAGTAGAATTTAACTAGATAACTAGGAGGGGCATATCGCCCCTCCTTAACATAAATAAAGAAAGAGAGAACGATTATGGCCAATCCTTTAAGAGTAGTTGATGGTCTTGCTGTAACCACAGGAGACGTTGTTACTGATTCTGGAGATGTTACGGCTACGGCAGGCGCTATTGAAGCAGGTACCACAGTCGCTGCGGGTACTACGTTAACTGCTGGTACTGGTATTACAGCTACCACAGGCGATGTGCTTGTTTCTACTGGTGATATTTCTGTTACTTTAGGGTCTGTTACTGCTGATGAGGGTAACATCACTGCTACATTAGGCGACATTACTGCCTCAGCTGGTGCTGTTGCTGGTACAACCATTTCTGCTGATGGTACTCAGGTACTTCCACAAGAGGGTGCTTATCCCTCAGCGGTTTTTCTGTTTACTACTTGGCCAGCAGAAGATGAGCCTATTATGATTGGGGCTACTACTTACACATTCAAAGCTGCTCCGGGAGGCGCGGGAACTCGTCAGATTGGTAGGGATGGTGCTAGTGTTGAGAATAGTCGAGATTTTTTGCTTAACTACATTAATAACAGCGTTGATTTCGTTGAGGATTTGGTTGCCTCAGACATTAGCACTAACTATGTAAAGTTAACAGGTGCTACAGGAGCAGCAGGTAGTCGTGTAGCTGCTGTAGGAGTAGCAAATGTAGCTTTAGCAGATAGTGGTGCGGCTGCTATCGTGACTAACCAGGACGATTCTAATGTTACTGGTAAAGTTGCTGGTGGGAGTATGACTGGAGGCGAGTTTGTCGTCAGCGCAAAAGCTGCTACGGCCATCGCTGTCCCAGGTGCCGTTCTTATTGAACTTCCGTTCACTCCCACTTGGTTCCAAGTATCTATGTGGACTTCCGCAGGAGAGATTCTTAGTACTACTAAGGCCATCACAGACGTGGTTGCTATCAATGGAGATGCTATCATGATTACTGGAACCGGAGCAGTGCATTTAGCTGCTACTGACGTAGTGCGTTGGATCGCAGGAACTTAACAGTTAATTTAACCGGGAGGTAAGCTAATGGCTTATTGGGAACAAGAACTCCTGGAGGTTGATACTGGTAATAGAGACGGGGAGGCATTCGTAGTGGATGCCTTTCCATCTTTCCTTGTTTATGTAGAGCATGTATTTGGGGCTGGCTCCATAGTGACTACTGTGCAAGGAAGGCAAAAAGGCTCTTCAAATTGGGTGCCCCTCCAGACTTTCAACACGGATGGAGACAATACTCTAGCTGTAGATAATTACGGGTGGTATGAGGTACGTGTAGTAACCTCTAGTGCCGTAAACCCAGCTACGTCCGAGGCAGATATTAGTGGAGAAGTGTAGATATGACTAATGCCGTATGGCCTAAAAGAGACAGTGATCTATACTGGGTACGTAAAGACACAGTTGCTGATATAGCAGCTTTACGTGCTGTTGTAGAGCACGAGGACAATCATGTACGAAGAGTAGAGGCTGTAGACTATGATTATGAGTACTCAGATGATTCTATGGCTGTGGATGACGGGGATCTGTATGTAAAGCCTACTAATGTGCTACTAGCAGATCCTGGTAGGTGGTTAAAGGCCTCTAAGGGCTCTCAGCATCAAACGCTGCCTGATCTTCTTGCAAACCCAAACCCACATGCTGTAACATACTCTCAAGCGGGTGCCTCAGCCGCTATTCATGCTGCTCAGCACGGCACAGGCCAACCTGATGAGGTAGCGCTGGACGGTTCCCAGATCACCACGGGTACCGTGGCATTGGCGCGCCACCCTGAAAGCATTGAAAATCTAGATAAATGGGCCAATGGCGCTGCCCTCGACCACCCTGAAGTCACGGTGGATGTGGATACAGGGGTTGTGTATTGCAACGTCGAAAAAATGGGTGGTGGAAATGTACGTGTGCAGCTTGGTGAAACCACACTTACATACACCGCTGGTCGTGTGGCCTTAAGCGCTGGAACGGATACAGTTCCTGTAAAGAATTTCTGCTATATTTGGGATAACGGGGGAACTGCTACATTAGCAAACGTGGTTGGAGATCACGATTCTGTGCCAGGGGGAATCGAGCATGTTCCCGTAGGCGAGTTCTATGTCCAGTCTGCTGCTTCGGTGAATACAGACGGAGCGTACAAGGTTCACGTATGGACTGATCTACTTGCTCATGACAATGGACAGTCTCACATCAAGTATTTGAACGAAAGGCTACGCCAGGAAAATGCCTCATGGAAAGAGGGAGTAGCGACCACTCTTGCGCTTACGACGAATGGCGGGTCAGCTGATAACGTATTATTTTCCACGACAGTTGGGGAAGTATACCAACTCCACGAGCATGATTTCCCTGTTTTTGCAACCGGGTCCGATGTGTACGTTGTAAACCAATTCGGTACGCCGTTCGATAAGGTTACAGATCTAAATGTACTGCTGACTGATGCCTTAGGGGCAGCTATTGGAAACGATAGACGTTTCTCGTTAGTGATTTGGGGGTGCGTGTCTGAGGACACAGGAGACTGTAAGCTATACTGCAACCTCCCGAATGGGGACTATAAAAAGGATGCTGAGGCAATTCAGGATAAGAACCGGTTGGTTGTCTACGATATCCCGTTAGAATTCAAGGGCACAGGATTCTTGATCGCAGAACTTATCCTCAAGTACGAAACTGCTGCCAGTGGGACATGGACTGAGGTTCTGACAAGAGATCTGCGCGGATTGCTGCCTTCTATTGCAGCTGGTGGTGGGTCGGTTCAGGGGTCTGAATTTTCGGACGCTGACTTTAGAGTATTTGATGACTCTGATCCTACAGCGGATTTGGCTTTTGATGCGTCCGCGATCAGCGCAGGAAACACTCGCACAATCACGATGCCGGATAAAGACGTGGATCTGGGTGGAATCCCAGCTAGCGACGTAGTTGTTGATGCCGCTGCTTTCGCAGGGAATTTGAGTCCTACGGACACTGATGTGCAGACAGCTCTCGACACGCTGGATGTCATGAGCGCGGGAGGATCAGGGCCAGATGATTGGGGTACAGATCCCGACATGGTCTTGACTGAGGGTGGGGATCTCCGGGCGTCGGACACCCCAGACTTGGAGGTGCAAGCAAATAGATACCGCTTGTGGAATAAGAGCACAAATGGCTATTTTGCTAATCCAAAAGATGCGGCACTAACGGTTACAGCGGCAAATGTGGGGAAACAAAAAGTCGCAAATGTGGAAGTGCCCATCACTGTGGACGGGCCACCGATTATTCATGATGGTGCGGAGGTGGATGTTGCTGGAACCTTTGATGTCATTGAGGTGAACGCGGCCTCTGCAAAGTGGTATCCTAAATATGCTACAAGATACGTGGCGGTCCGGCTCACGGATACATCTGGCGTTGCTCGCTCTCTGTCAAGCATTTCGTATAGATATCGAAATTTTGCCAATCTGACTGTCAGGGTATATGTTGCCCCTGATAATGGATCTGATGCGCCGGATTGGGCGGCAAAAACTTTGATTGGAACGAGCCCTGTTCATGCCCCTGCTGTGGAGACTGACTATACGTTGACATTAAGCGGGACGTTGCCAGCGAGCACGGCAACGTGGGTTATTATGGATATTAACATGAGCCTCACCCAAGACAGTTACGTTTATATTGTTACGGACGGCGCAGTTCTTACGGATCTTGCCGACGACCTGTGGTTAAAAAAATCTACAGATGGGACGACGTGGGCGAATCAAGCGGGGTATGCGACTGGTGACGGTTCGCTTAACTCCTGGTATGGTGAGAATACGCAAGGGATGACAAACCTAGCGGCGGCAGGAGTTCCAGCTTTCCCGGCAGTGACGGCTGACCACAAAATTATCGGGACAATCGGGGATCCGGCTGGCGTAACGATTATAGAAACAACGGACGAGGTTGTTGACAGCGGCCCAGCGGGGAATAGTGTTCTGTTAACGCCCGCTGCTGACCAATACCGCCCGTGAGCGTGCTTAAAATCTGAGTGATAGGTGAATAATGAGCAACTGGCTGGAAGGAAACAGCAACTAGAGATGTTTGTAGTAATCGCGTTCTATTTAAGGATTTAATTTATGGGTATAGAAGTTTTAACGATGATTGTGCGAATTCTGGTGGGGTTGGTGATTTCTGCCTTCCTCATCTACGTTAAGATGTCTGCTGGTAAAGATGCAGCACAAGACCTTGAAATAGGTTCTGTTAAGACAGCACTTAACAATCGTCCTACCAGACAAGAGGTGGAGGATATTATCAAGGGTTCTCAGCATATGACGGATAGGTTAACCGACTCCCACAGGGATCATTGCGAGTTTAGGTTCGATAAAGTAGAGAAGTCTATAGAAGATCTAAAGGGGACAGTAGAGCGCCTACGAGAAAAGGGTTTATAATGAGCACAGTTTTGCTCGCTTCTTATGCAGTGGAGATAGTGCTACTATTGGCTGTTATAGTAGTTTTGGTGGCGATGTCCACTAAATCGTACAAAGCAAAAAAAGCTTGTAGGATTTTTAGAGAGCGTCCTACAAGCGATTTATGGCTATCACTGTTTGATCTTAGCAGCCCCTCAGGTAAGGGCAACGGCCATGATAAGTCTCCAGAGGCTATTGTAATGCTTCAGAAAGAGGTTTATGGGGATAAATCTTCTGAAGAGTATAGCTGGTTTTTAACAGGTACAGGAGGTTAGAGTGATTGTGTCTGGCAAAAGAAATATGGAAGGGAATAGAAAAGTCGTATTATATGTCTTTACTATCTGTATTTTTTTGCTTATACTATTCACAGGATACATGACAGCCTATATTGCATATTCTATCTCTAGTATGTTTGGTTTAGTGGTTGGCGGTAACATGGCTGAGCACTTTTTTAAGCACAGAAGGAAGATTGAATAGAATGCCTATAGGATTTATGGTAGTAGTGGTATTGATGGCGTTAGTGGTATCCGTGATTGTTATTGGTGGAGGACTCGGTAGTTGAAGATTGGCTTAAAGGAGGAAATTCTAAATGGCGACTAAAAGACCTAAAGACAAAATTGGTGGTATAGACGTAATCGTAGGTAAGAGGGATGATATAGATCCTTCTACTGTAAAAAATCCTAATATGGACAGACTCCTCAAGAGCCAGAAAAAGCTAGGTACTAACGTAGCTAAGTCTATTCAGAAGCAGTCTCTAAATACTGTAGTACTAAATCCAGACTATGAAGAGGAGAAGGTGCGAATAGGGCACAGGTCTGTAAGAGGTAAGACTAAGTCTGTTAACAATGTGCTATTCCTGTTTGATAGTAGAGGTATCGCTGAGGTACCTAAGCTTGCTACCAGGGAGAGGGATGCTCTACTTAGGCAACCAGGGTACTACGATCCTGATTTGGTAGTTGAGGAGCCCGTTGTCCACGAGAGATTTATGCCTCCTGCGCCTGTTATACATCCTACTATAGCAGAGAAGAAAAAGAAGAAGCTTGGTAGGCCTAAGATCGATTTAGACGGTAAGAAGAAGGTTAGGTTCAAATAATGGCCGAGTATACTAAGCTAACAAAGAATGTATTAGGTAGAATTCGTATCTCAGACGCTAGTGCTGCCGCTGTTTCCATTACAGCAGTTAGAGATATATCTAATACGGCTAACGTTACCTTAAAAGATAATACCTATGCAGATATTACACTGCCTATTATCTTAAATGACGATTCTCCTTATTGGGAGACAGATGAGGTTATTTGTGAGACTGCTGGAGTGTTTGGGCTGACGGTTAAGTTGGATTTGAATTATGAATATCTACTATTAGAAGTAGAGGAAAGCTCATCCGGTCCTCAGTCCAGCACGCTGCAGACCTGTAATTTGGTTGGTTATATTGCTGATCTGACTGGGTCTCCTTTAGAGAATGCTTCCATTTCTGCTAGATTATTGGCTGCTCCTGAGCTAGTGACTGATGCTTATATCCAAGATGAAGTATTGACTGCTGTGACGGACAGCTCTGGGTACTTCTCTTTAACAGTGTTAATCGATACTCAGTTAGAGATTTACATACCTGAAGTTAACTTCAAGAGAAGCGTTCAGGTTCCTGACAGTGTTGGCGATCATAACTTATTTGGGTTATCGGAAGTGTAGTTTATGTCTATCACAGCTTTATCAGTATTTGCAGACAAAGAGGAATATTGCTCGTATGAGGCGGGGCAGAAGGACATCACTGCTGTTGTGTACCCTACTCCAGCTCTTACTGTAGCTGGAGAGTCTATTACGATTAAGATCATGAAAGCTCGTCGTAGTAGGGATGAAGAAGTGTACTCAGAGACGTATGAGTTCACAGGAGCTACTGAGTCTAATGGTATAGAGTTTACCTGGGATATTAATGATATTGTGGATTCGGATGATATCCCACTTATGCGAAGAGGTAACTACTATGTCGCTGTCGAAGATGACAATGGTGTTGTTGCTGACGCTGTTTCTGATGATTTTCGCTTGGCCCTTTGCAGCGTTAATTATATGCGTAACCACTGGTTGTTTGGCGTTCCTCTCACCAGTTTTGAGATACGGTCACTTAAAGTACAGCCACAAAGAATCACTGGAGTAGTAGCTAAGGACATTAGTCGAGGGCATCCTATGGTGATGGCTCCTCTAAAATACATGGTTGTGGGTACCAAGAAGTTCCTTTGTTGGGCTGAGGGACCCCAAGTAGAAATTACAGCTGTTAGCCCCACAGGAGCTAAGCAAACAATCGTTACCCCAGGCCCAGCAGGTCAGGAGTACATTGTATTTGAGATTAACCCTAGGATACTCCCAGCCTCTTCAGTGGAAGAGTTCCTTATCGTAGAGTCAGATCTGTTGAGCGATGAGAA
>Ga0075122_10000936_pt1 | contig 21652 bp, 12 predicted proteins | sample AntAceMetag02UKB_FD_69790 | JGI IMG/M metagenome (GOLD analysis project Ga0075122, IMG submission 69790) | Saline lake microbial communities from Ace Lake, Antarctica - Antarctic Ace Lake Metagenome 02UKB | ecosystem: Environmental > Aquatic > Non-marine Saline and Alkaline > Saline | place...
AATGTATCACTTACAGTTTCTGTGAATGTATATACTCCAGGATCTCCTGCAGTCCATCCAGTTAAGAAACTATAACTAGGTTCTTCTACAACATTCGATAGCATTGCGCTAACAAGTGTAAATGTACCATTCACACTAGCAACACCTTGTTCTACGAACATAATAACAGACGCAAATGATTCTGCCGTAAGAACGACAGTTTGTTCTACACCTGTAAACGTAATTATTTGTTCTAAAGCTCCATTATCATTTGGTTTAATCATAATCGTTTTACCAACCGGTCCAACAAGAACCAATGTCATTGTATTGAGTCCATCAACACGATCTTCATCAAATGTTACGCCCATGAAAACCCATTCTTGGCCAGCAGCTTTTGTATATGTAACAATTACGCTACCATCAAGTTGCACTGCAAAGTCGTAAGTATCCGCATCATTTTCAGTAAAATCACCCACAAAGTCGAATACATCTGGATTTGCTGCATAAACAGTAGCACTCAAAATATCAAATGATCCTGTTAAACTTCCATTAATAGGATCTACAAACATAATAATTTTTTCAGGAACATCTGTTAATGAAAACGTAAGAGTTTGAGGATCACCTGTAAATGTTACAGTTTGTTCATAAGCTCCGTTATCATTTGGTTTAATGATAAGTTGTTCGCCAACAGTTCCTTGTACAATTAATGTAATGGTATCAAAGTTACTTAGATTGTCCTTAAACATATTTTTCACAAATGCCCACTCTTGACCAGCAGTTTTTGTGTAATCTACTGTAGTAACTCCAGCAACTGTTGTAAAGGTATAAATACCACCTTCATTGTCTTCCCAGTTTTCATTTACATCATATACTACATCTACATGAACTGGATCTTGCTCTACATATGTCAATTTTGCTTCTATGATTTCAAATGACCCAGTTACATCTTCTGTTCCAGGTTCAGCAAACATTACCATTTTTACCCATGAATACGCAAATATTGTAAATGTTTGTTCTACCCCTGTAAAGGTAATGGTTTGTTCTAATGCACCATCGTCATTTGGTTTAATCATTAATGTTTTACCAAGTGTACCTACAACAGTAAATGTCATTGTATTAAATTCAGCAGCTAATAATGGATCAAATGCATTCGCCATGAAGATCCAACTTTGACCTACTGCTTTTACATAATCTACTTGTAATGTATCACTTACAGTTTCTGTGAATGTATATACTCCAGGATCTCCTGCAGTCCATCCAGTTAAGAAACTATAATTTGGTTCTTCTTCAATTTCACCAACAAATACTTTAGAGAAATATGCATCTACTACTTCAAATTCTCCAGTGCCAGCTGCGGCTCCTGGTGCAGCAAAGACTAATATTTTCGTTAAGGTATCAAGTTGTTCATTTGTCCAAGTAGTTAAATCTAAGCAAAGAGTGATTTCTTCATCAATAGCGAAAACACCATCAATTTCTTTTTGAATTCCACCTTCAGCTTTAAGTTTTACAGAACCAGCAGTTATACCTCTTACTGTTAATACAACGTAGTCAAAATCAGAAAAATCGCCCTTAACAGTTGAAATCATATAAGCCCATTCAAATCCTGCAGCTTTGGTATAAGTAACAACTGGATTACTTCCTGTTTTATCAATGTCGTAAACTCCATCTCCACTATCCATAAATCCAGCACTGAAATCAAAGGTTTCTCCGGTTCCATCATATACTTGTTCGTTTTGAGGAATATTAGAGTCTCCTTCTTCTAAAACAGTTCCGTAAGCAGTTCCTTCATCAAATTTGAATTGAGTTACTGTATAGTTACCAGTATCACTTACTTTCCCTGGTCCTGCAAATAGATAAACTCCAGTAACTCCACCTAAAAAGACATCGTAATCACGAAGATTTAATTGGTAAGTTACAGCTCCAGCTGTTAATTGAATCGATACTTCGAATGTTTCTGTAGCTCCTTGTATCTTTATAAGCATAGTTCCAGAACCACTTATCGTAAGTACTAATTTATTAAATGCTGATAAGTCTTGATCAATCGTATATACCATACTTGCCCATGAAAAACTATTTTTATCATAAGTAACACCTAGCTCTGTTGCGCTCTGTGTAATCGTATATACAGAATCACCAGAATCAACCCAACCATTTAATATACTTAATGTTTGAGATTGAACTGCAGTCGTTGCTGCAGTGGTTGTTGCTTGAGTAGTCGTCGCTGCTGTTGTTGCTGCAGTCGTAGCTGCAGTTGTAGCAGCTGTCGTTGCTACCGTAGTCGCCGCTGTTGTTGTAACTGTTGTTGCAGCAGTTGTTGCGGCTGTTGTTGCAGCTGTTGTTGCGGCTGTAGTTGCGGCTGTAGTTACATCATTACAAGCAACAAAACTAAAGCCTAAAACTAATAATAATGTAAACAATATTATTTTTTTCATAATTCCCTCCTATTTCTATTTTTTAATAATTTAATTCTATATTTAAAACAATTCGTTGGAATTGAATTTAATTTAAAATTGTAAAATCCAATTCCTCAAATCCTTTTTGAATAATCTCACTTTGCATAAAGTAATCCCAAATTAAAGACGAACGATAGTTTTCAATCATCAATAACGTAATTCCTTTGTCGATACCGATAACATCCGTATCAAACCATCCATTTAACGGAAGAACTCTTGCTGGTCTAATAATCGAACTTCCAGCTGTATCAGTTAATCCAAAGTTGAACGAATCCAACAAGCCATATTTGCCTTGTAAGGGATCTAATGTATTGTAATACTCCATCGCAGGCAATGCCAACTCTGGTACAAATACCAAAGAACCTATTGCTCCTGAAGGAGCTAATGTACCATCAATATAAATTGTTCCAGCTGCTGGCAAGTTCCCATAAGCTTCGTACCCATCTGGTCCATCACAAGCTGTATTTCCCCATGCTGTTGCACTGTATGTTTCATAGTTTTGCGATTGAAAAATCGCATAATCATTTGCAGCTACAGAAGCTTCAATGGAGTTATTGAACCAATTGATGTTTTCATTATCCAATGCGGTTCTAAAATCAAAGAATGCATGTGAATACTGATAGGTAAATAAGGTTCCAGGCCAGGAAACATAGAAATACTCACTGGTTCCATATTGTTTCCGTGTAGAATTTGCTTTCATGGTGTTGTAAGCTTCTATCCCTACAGAATAACTATCGGATGCTGCTGCTAAAAAATACAACATTAATTGTTCCGCGTAACTATCCCAAGCCCCAAAATGCCCTTGTTCAGGCGAATAGCCCATATAAAACATATTACGTATTGGATTGTAATACCAATCCCACTCAATTTCTTGATAGAGTTCATTCGCGATAGTTTGTACTTCTCCACCAAAATATTCTCCCGCTACAATTGCTCCACAAATCATCAGTGCTGTATCAATGATAGACACTTCTGTTGTACCTTCTCGAATTGCAGTTTCCATCGATACGAAATGATAATAAAATCCATGTGTGGATTGCATATTTTCAATTGTATGTAACGTACCCAATGCACGGTCATACCCTTCAGAAAATGAAATCCAACTATTTTCTACTCCAGCAGGCAAAGACGCTAGTCCAAATCCCACGGATGCAATCGATGCAGCTGAGTAAGTATTTGTATCTGTGTTGTACCTGTCCGCTATCATTCCAAAGCCATTCGACTGAGGATCACCATTGACAACTTCCCAAAAGAATTTAAACGATAATCGTTCTTCTTCTAAAACATAATCAGGTACCGCAATCGGTGTATATACATAAGCCTCTTCGGTTGTTGTTGCGGTTGTAGCATTCGAAGTTGTTACTTCTGTAATTGTGCCAGCTGTCGTTGCAGCTGTCGTTGCAGCTGTTGTTGCAGCTGTTGTTACAGCTGTTGTTGCAGCTGTTGTTGCTGATGTGACTGCCTCTGTAGTTGTTCCCGTGGTAATAACATCGGTAGTGCTTGATGTTTCACCACAAGAGACAATTCCAAATAAAGCCATCAATATTAGTAATAGTATTATTTGTTTTTTAATCATAATCTACTCCTATTCTCCAGTAATACCAGTTCGGTCAATTCCTTCTACAAACCATTTTTGCATGATGATATAAACAATCAGTACTGGTAAAATGATTAAGATTGTTGCACTATACTTAATCGCCTCATTCACAGCCTGTTGCGACAACCCATCTGCTAAATTAAATTGAGAAGAGAAATTCAATAATTTTAATTGTAATGTATATAATTCACTACCTATAAATAAAGATGATATATAGGTTTCATTCCAATACCATACAAATGAGAACAAAAATGCTGTCAAATAAGCAGGTGCTGCGAGTGGAACCCCAATTTGCATAAATATTTGGTAGTTGTTCGCTCCATCAATTTCTGCAGATTCATCCAAAGATTTTGGCTGCATTCTAAAGAATTGATAGAAAATCAATATAAATATCGCAGACGATAATCCCTGACCAAACGTAGCCGGGAAGATGATTGCCCAAGCAGATTCTAAAATTCCTAATTTATCAAACAATACAAATCTAGGAATCATATATACTTGTTGGGGAACCAAATACGTCATTAAGATCAATCCAAACAATATCGCTTTTCCTCTAAATTTGAATTTTGCTAAAGCATATCCAGTTAAACTTGTTGTTATGGTTTGCAATAGTGCAGGAATAAGTGTAACTGAGAGACTAAACAATAAGGTTTTTCCATAGTTTAATACAATCCAACTAGTCCGATAGTTTTCAAAGTATAGTTTTGTCGGAATCCATTGAACTGTTGGATTCACCAAATCTGACAAATCTTTCATCGAGTAGGTAAACATTTTGATCATAGGATACAAATACACAAATCCTACGATAAATAACAATAGATAAATAGCAGTTTTTCCTAACAATCCTTCGTTGATATTTTTACCTAGAAGGATATGTTTTAGTTTTGCTTTTGTTATTTTTTTCATCATCTTCTACCTCTCTCTCTATTAAAGGCTCCAAAGACTAAGAAGAAGATTCCTAATATAAGTGCTAACGCAATAAAATACAACCAAGCGATTGCGGATGAAAAACCAAATCCGGTTTCTAACGCAAACATATTATTCTTGATATGTAAGATTGCTGCATTTTCTGAAAATGTTGCTAAATTGATAATCGTAAATACAACTGAAACTAAAACCATGGACTTTAAAGCTGGTATGGTAATCTTCCAAAAAGACTCCCATGGACCTGCTCCATCAATCATAGCTGCTTCATAGGTGTGTTTATCGATCTTTTGCAATGCTGCAATAAATAACAATATTTGAACTCCAGAGAACCAAAGTATTACAATCAACTCGGAGAAAATATTGGATATTGGTCTTGCTAGTGTTTCCGTAAACGTCGAATTAATAAATCCTAATATTCCCATTTCTTCAATAATAGGAATTGTCGCTGCACCTTGATAGATCAACTGATTAATCACAGGTCCAGAGGCAATAATAACAGGTAAGAAATAGATTGCTCTAATAAATCCTCTACCCTTAATGTCTTGATTCAGCATGACCGCAATGATAATCGCAAACACGATTATGATTGGTACTTTAAACAAAATCTCAATCGCAAAATCACTTACTGATTTTAAGAAATTGAATCCTTCTGCAGATGAAAATACTTGTTTATAATTGTCAAACCAAATAAATGTTACTTTTATTCCTTCTCCATCCAACACTACATTTGACATCGAGTAATATAAGGAAGTAAATATTGGAATCATCGTGAACACTAAAAATCCAATTGCCCACAACGATAAGAATGACCAAGCAACTAATGTTTCTCTTTTCTTACGATTCATTGGTTTTACAGACATCTTAATTCACCACCTTATAAGAAAGTGGTGGAATAACAAATCCTGGATAAGTGATGGTATCATTTGTGTAATTCACATAGATATCAACGCCATTACTGTAGGAAATTTTATACACTCCAACATCTTCATAATTTCTTGATACAACACTTGCATTGATAATGCTGTCCAATGCTTCGAAAATAAAATCATAATCATATGAAATCTTACTTTTCCAAGTGGTATAGGAAGATGAATATATCTGTTTCAATTCTGTATTCTGTAAAGCATAAGCTGTTTCATTGGTTAAGATATATGATGGATAAACGCCATAATCAACCATTTTAAGCAATTCTATCTTGGAAGACGAACTAAAGTTTTGATATGGGGAATAAACATCCAATAATCCACTTAATACATAAGAACTAAATGGAACAGTATCTGTATAAATACGGTATCTTGATGATGTAAGTGGCATCAACAAATAAGAATCAGTGTAACGTAACATATATAGATTATTTTGATATAACAACATATTTTGATCAATGTCTTCTAACATTGTTTGATAGAATTCAATCGCTTCACTTCTATCGATGGAATTGGTTTCATTATTGTAGTCAGAATATAACGTATTCCCAATACTACCAATCGCAAATAGTTCCATGTTGTTCTTTATTAAGGTATTGACAGAGTCGCCTAATACTTCGGCTACTCGTTCCGGTGTTATATAATACTTATCTTTCGTGAAGCCTTCTTCTTTGAATAGATTTTGATTGATTCTTCTAGCTATATCTTTATAAAGATTAAAGGAACCATCTTCATACACCATCATTGGATCAAAATAGAAATACAAATTAATATCATTCGTATTTGTAAACTGTATCAGATCCGTTAATTCTGATTGTGTTCCTAAACGTTTAGAAAGTGGTCCTGCAACCAACCCAGAACTAGTAAGCCCATCACTTGAAAAACCTTTGTATACAACGTTCGATGGAATCGATTGTTCATTCAAATCTTCTAAGATTGCTCTTAAATCCTCTAGTGATGTCATTTCTAAATACTCATCAAAGATAAATCCTGTTTTCGTTTCGGAAGCGATCACATCTAAGAAGATCGATACATCACTAGTATCATCCACGCGATCAACAATCAAGTTTTGTTCCAATAGATACGCTTGATAATTCTTTGCCATTCCTACGTAATTCGCGTCAGAATCCGCTAAGAACTTATATTTCAAGACTACATTACAAGTGTTTGTATCATCCTCAATCACCAATCTACCAGATGAAGATTGTGCTTGTGATTCCGATAATGGAGTTTGGTACAAACTGCGATATACAAACTCGTTGTAACTATAATAATATTTCAAATTTCTTTTCGCTGGAGATACAGTTAGTTTTGCAAACTCTGCCCCATCTTCAACAATCGAAATAAATCCATGTTGATTAATCCCATGTACCATTCCCGAAACTGGGAATGATAGAATTGGTTCTCGTTCTAAAGCATTTTGAATACTATTATCTTGACCATAATAACGGAATTCATAAATATTGGAATTCACATCTATATCTTGATATCGTATCAATGCACCTGACCCATCTGGAACTAAAATATATCCAGGAATGGTATTGCCATATACTGCTCCTAAGAATGGATATGTTTTTACACTTCTTAATTTAAATGTATCTCCTTCTGTGATCGAATCATTTCGAACTTCTACTACTAAATAATCATCTGTTAAATACACTCGTAACTGAAGAGTAATTCCAGATTCACCAAACGTCAAATTTACAACGAACCCATCCTCAATCAACTCATAAGTAAAGGTAGAATCTGGGCTCTTTAAGAAGCTTTCTTCTATAGTAGTATAAATACCTGTAGAATCATTATAAGAATAATACTTAATCGTTACACAAGAGTTTACAATGCCTTCCCATGTGGTATTAAAATTATTGAGATTTTCATCTAATGTGCTAATGCTAGAACCATAAACAAATCCATCTATCTTATTCACCACTCGAATGGCAAACGATTCTTCTTCCATATAGAGAATATAGGAATCACTTTCACCAACTTGAATATAACTAACTGGTACATCTAAGAAATTATCAACCACAGTCAAATCATCAGTTTGAGTAAACTGATTACTTGATAGGAAGGTTTCGTCCAATAAATTATCTTGAATCGGTATAATATCTGCTTCATAATTATGTTCAGTAAAAGCTAGTACCGAATATGATAGCATTCCAAATATCATGATAATCGTAATAATCATCAGCTTTTTAATTGGTTTACTTGAATACACGGAAGAACACCTCCTTCACCCAAGAAACTAAGAAATCAAATAATTGAGATCCGAATACATAAACTATAAATCCTATTAGTATAATTAAAAACATTGTAAAAGTAGTTAACAATATGTTTTTAAACGTTTCTCTTATTTCGTAATTATGTACTTCTTTTACGGCAATAAATACTAGCGTAAGTGAATAAGCAATAATAAAGAACGACAGTATTTGTAGTAAAATCACTTCATTTAATGTCAATACATTACTAAGTACAATATAGAACGGAAGGAATACGATTACTGGTGAAAGTGCAAAGATTACTGCTATAAATACTTCTTTTAACCAGCCTTCTCCATCGTACAAAGTAGAAATTAAATAATTTGAAAAGATAAATAATAAGACAACTCCAAAGAACTTACCAGTTTCAATACCCAAGTGAATGGTATCTCCACTTGTATTAAATAGAAAACCAGTAAACCGAAGCAACAGCAAGTATTCAGCAAATAACACAAACAATAAAATGAATGCTGTGAATACCGATGCTCGTTTCTCTCTCTTGATCTCATAAATTGCATCAATAGGATGTTTCAAGATATAAAATATGAGCGTAAATTGTCGAACCGACTTCTTTTTCTTAATCTTCGTTATTGAACTATTAATCGTATTAAATACAGGAGTTCTTTTGTTCACTTGTTTTACAGCGAATGAAACAACCATTAAAACCAGTATTAAGATAAAGATAATACTCAAATTATCCTTTAACCATATATCACGAATTTTCCAGAATGTTAAAGAATACCCATCGATATCATTTGCCATATGATACTCATCAAGTGATTGTTCATATAGGTTCTCTTGGTAATAGGACTTACCTAATGCACTATGAGCTAACGCAAAATTATCATTTTGCGTTAAGATTTCTTCAAACAAGACTCTAGAATCTTCATAGTTTCCATCATTATATAAATCAATTGCATGATGTACTAAGTTTGTAAAACTAGATGGTTGATAAGTAATAATTTCTGAATTACCCATATCCAACACAAATATATTTTGATAATCATCCACTTGAATAGCGGAAGGATTTTGAATCAACCCCAAAATATTGGATGTGCTTTGTACAACATCAAAAGCAAATAAGAGATTCCCATTTGGTCCGTATTCCGTAATAAACCCATCATCATATATTGCATAGAGATAGCCATTGGAATCCACTGAAATATCAACAACGCTTTGTTCTTCATTGTAATTGACAGTGGTTAAAATATTATTTCCATTTACATCGAGTTTCTTCAAAGCGTTGATTGTATTTGGTGTTGATGTGTAAACAAGTGATTTGTTGCTGATGGCTATATTGGTAGGTGAAGGTGGTGTGTTTCTAGCAAATTCACCCTTCACAACAAATAAGTCCGCTACTTTTTCTAAGAACGACTTATCAGAAAGATTGACTCCAAAATAACCAAGGAACGATCCGTCATAGTTGAGTTGAATCACTCCACTTGTAGATCCATCACCGATAACATAGATATTCTCACCACTACCCACTACTACTTTGATAGGGGTGTATGGAGAGTTTTCACCAAACAATGGTTCCGTTGGTTGTCCAAAGGTACGAATTAAATTTCCTGTTAAATCATATTTATAGACTAATTGATTTGCTTTGTCTGCAACATATACAAAATCTTCTTCTGATACAAATACACCCGTTGGTTTGTTTAAATCATCCAAACCAATCTCGCGAATAAGATTTCCGGAGTAATTAAGTACAGCAATACGATGATTTCCAGTATCTGCTATATATACCAAATCATCTTTAATATATAAATCTTCTGGATTTGATAATTCAATATTGCGATTTAGAATTCCTACAGGAGTATACGCTGTTTGAGTGAAGGTAAGGTTCCCCTCATAATCAACCGTATAGGTATCATATGGATATTCATTTTCATAAAAATCATTACTTGCATATACAAAAGACATTGGGATGATTAAGATTGCAAGTAGACTGAGGATGGTTACGATTAGTATTTTCTTCATCATAACACCTACTTAATTCCCGAATGAGCCATAGTATCCATTACCTTAGATTGCATCACAATAAAGATTAATAGATTTGGTAAGAACATGATTAGTGAAGCGGCTGCGGCCATCCCTTGCCCAGCTACTCCATTCGTGTTCGTAGTCAGTGTATTCATATAGAACGCAAATGTTTTCAGTGAATCATTGTTAATATAGGTAATCGAAGTATCCGCTGAATTCCAAACAGATTGGAACGATAATATAACTGTTGTTGCAATAGCGGGTTTAATTAACGGTAGAATAATCTTCGTATAGATTTGAAACTCGGTTGCCCCATCAATTCGCGAAGCATCTAACAATTCATTCGGAATTTGATCCACAAATTGTTTCACCAAAAACAATCCAACTGGAATTGCCAAATATGGCAATACGTGGATAAAGAAGTTATCGATTAAACCAAGTTTTTCAATAATCAAATACCTTGGAATCATAACTGCAATCCCAACAAACATCAATGCTAAGGTGTTGATTTCGTTCATCAACTTCTTGCCTTTGAAGTTCAACTTAGATAATGCATATCCAGCTAAAGTACTTATGATAACGGATGTTACAAGAACTAAAACCGTAACGATAACGGAATTGAATAAGTATCTACTCATTGGAATTCCAGATGTTCCAGTTACAGAGAATAGTCTTACAAAGTTTTGAAGGGTAAAATTCTCCACAAAGAATCTTGGAGGATAATAGAACATCTCTTCTAACGGTTTAAATGCATAGTTAAAAATATAAATCAGTGGTAGCAACATAAACATCGCTACTGGAGTAATAATCAAAATGTACTTCAATTGGCTTCGATTGAATTTTGTCGGGCTTATTTTCGTTCCTAAGAATTTATGTTTTCTCATTGGTCTTTACTCGAAAATACTTTAAAAGCGATTCTACTTAACAAATAGATACCGATAAGCAGTAAAACAGATAGTGCTGCAGCATATCCCATCTCGAATTTATTAAAGCCATAATATTCGATATGGTTAACGATTAACTGACCTGCGTATTGTGGTGTTGGATTTGACCCCGACAAGGCAACACCAATACCCGCACTAGCAAATGTTCCAACAATTGCCATGACTGCCCCAAATAACATTTGCGGTTTAATCGATGGAATTGTAATATAGATTACTTCTTGGAACTTATTTTTAATACCATCAATGTATCCTGCTTCATACATTTCTGTATCCACATTAAGGATACCAGCTAAAATAGCTAAGAATCCTACTCCCATTGATGACCATAATGTAACAATAATCATAATAAGCAACAAAAACTCTTGCGATTGCAAATAGATGATTGGTTCTACTATCAATCCAAGTTTCATTAAGATCGTATTTAGATAGCCGGAATTGTCTCCGGCAAATATCACTTTCCAAAGTACTGCCATCGTAATTCCACTTGTTAATGATGGAGAATAGATGATCAATGCATAAAGCGTTCTTAATTTTGGAGTTAGTTGCGCTAACATCCATGCCAATAAGAATGATAATATATATCCCCCAGGCCCTACGATAATTGCATACTTAATCGTATTTGGTAATACTTTTTGCATAAAGACTTCATCATTCGTTAAAATATTAATATAATTTTCAAACCCAACCCAGAATGGCTGACGTACCGTATCAAAGTACGTAAGTGATAATCCAATTGCAATTATTACTGGGATAATGATAAAGATTGAAAACATTAAGAAATATGGAAAGATAAATAAATAAGCTGTTCGTTGTTGTTGCAACGTTTTTTTGGATTTCTTAAGTTTCTTTATAGCTATAGATTTACTCATCAAAATCACCCAACTTCCATTTGCGGATGATTGAGATAGTTGCTAAATTATATGGTTTTAAGATTGCTTCATATTTGTCCATGTAGCTAAATTCAGACATCTTTTTATGAATCTCTTTGTCCATACGAATAATACTATCATTTAATAAGACTCTTAAATTTTCGCGATCTATTACCACATTATTCCAGATATTTGATATCTCAAGCTCGACCTGATACGATCCTGGAACTTTTGGTAATTCTCGTAAATAACTCCATTGCTCTAAGATAATATTTAAATCATCTTCATTGATGCTTAATGTCTCAAAAGCATCTAAATTAGCGCTATTCCACAAATATTCTTTTCCTAAAGTGGATAACAACATACCGGAGAACGTGGATTGTATTTCTGTAGAAGACCACCATTTTAAAAACTCCCAAGATTCGTCTTTCATCTCCGTATTCGCAAATACCATATTGGCAGTTTGTGCCCCTGGTGCAGACCGATCAATAACGCCATCATAGTCTACCCCTGGTAACAATGCTATTTTCCATAACCCCTGAATATCAGGAGCTGCGTTTAATAATAAGCTATACATTCCAAAGTCCGCAACACCCATTGGTGATAATCCTAATCTAAAATCATTGTAGAAAGAGGATACTTGCGTATTCATGGAGTAGATTGTATATAATTCTGTCATCATCTCCAATGCATCTACAGATTCAGTATTGTCCATATCCACATAGAATCCATTGTCTTGATAGACACTGGAACCATATTGGAACAAGAATGGCAAGGTCGCATCAAATGATTTTAATGATGCAGAACTTGATAATGGCAAATAAAAATTAAAGCCATAGCGTTTCAATACTGGCATAATTTCAGTAACATCTTCCCACGTGTTTGGTATATTGATACCCAAACTCTCGATGATATCACTTCGATAATATAGCACATAGAAATTCTCTGTATCTGGCAATCCATATAGACCTTGATCATACATCAGAGGAATCAGAGATTGTTCTTGGTAATAATTCAATACATCAATAAATTCAGGATCTGTCTTGAACTCTGTTAAATCGAGTATCGCTCCACGTAATCCCAAATCATATGGCATCCATGAAGAAACTCCTAATGCAACATCAGGATTGGTTTTCGCAGAATTCGCGAGAATCAATTTACTTTCCGCTGCCATTACAGATACCTGAACATGAATTCCAGTATCTGGTGTAAAGGTATCATCAATCATCTTTTGGATTAAATCAGTATATTGTTTGGAACGATTCACCCAAACAACCAATTCTCCTTCTTCTGGCTTGATGTTATAACGTTCATCAAAGAAAGATATCACAAAACGTTTAATACCTACCCATGCACGTGTAAAGAAATTTGCATTTGCTTGTTCTATTTCAGTATCGGTATGAATATAGAATTTGTCGATATCTAAAGGACTGTTAAGTAGCATCGCAATCGTATTTCCTAATGTGGATGCAATCGATTGTGATGATGTTGATAACATACCCATGTTCTTTGGTATTTCATTTGGATCTTCCGCTAAAAAACGAAGATTACGAATTGCGATTTTTAAGGAAGATGCCGTTTCAGAAAGTCGATCACTAACGGTTAAGCTATTTAAATAATCAAAAATCGTTTGCAACGTATCCGCAGCACCTGTTAGATCATTAGCAATATTAGGAATATACTCGGTAATTTCCCAATCTCGATTCTCATCCACTTGATTTCCAGTTAATTTTTTAATCTCCAGTGATAAGCCGTTTACATACTTCAACATTTCATTAATTTCATAATATGGATCCATATAATAACTCAAATCCACAGATAATGTAATTTCATTTTCCCCGGCTTCAAAATAGAATAGATATGGTTCATCACCTGACAAGGTAACATTTTGCCATTTCGTATCGTAATAAAATCCCAGAGACGTTGCTTCTTGGAACGGAACTTCCCCATTTATTTTTAGGGTTCGATAGACATTACTATTTGTTATATTCCCTTGTAACACTTTGAATGTTAAATAATAATATCCCGATGCTTCCACATCAACTGTATATCCAATCATTTCTCTTTCAGAGTTAAACGTATTTCCAGAAAGAACGTTTAATTTTAAATATCGTACAGAAAACGGTGTAATTCCAACATTTCTAGAAACACCAGCTTGAATGCTAGAAGCATTCTTGAATGATGGTGTCTCTGCTTCTATTGTTTGAAGTACTTCTTCCGTGTTAAGTGTAACTCCTAGAGAATACTCTTCATAAGTAGGTAATACTTCTTGGCCTGATATCGTAATATCACCAAGCAACATATTTCCTTTTGTTTTTAGAAGCGTTAACGTATTTTCTCCTGCTTCAAGTTTAAATAAAAGTGGACTAGCAAATAATCCCATTGGATCATAGAAACTCTGATGAATCCAAGAATAATCTTGTTCTTGTGATCCAAAGAAATCATTTCCAAAACGATCTTCGCTAAATTCTTCTTGTTGTATCCAACGTTTGTATAAAATAATTTGTGATGATTCACTGTATTGGTATTCATCATTTATTTTGATGGATAATTCCATATCCAAATAATCCGATGATAAAGAATAGAAATCCAGTGCTACTTGATATAACCCTTCATTTGGAACTGTTACAGTAACTTCAATTGAATCATCTGTATCCCATTGATATACGGAGTGATCATATCCTTGACTGTTTGTTTGATTGATTAGGTGTTCTGAGGAATAGGTTGATGATTGTATTACTTGATTAAAATCTTGGGTATCTGAAAAATCTTCATGTTCCCATGAAGTGAGTATTTCTCGATAATTTCCAGATACGATAACTGGGGTATCATTATCCATCACTGAAACATCCGCATATACTGTATGCGTAGATAGGGATACCGTTAAGATTAATAAAAGTGATACAAAAATCAAAGATTTTTTCGTCATGCACTCATTCCTCTTATTCTAAAAAGATATTATTCTTGCGTATTTACTCCTAATTTCGTTAATACTGCTTCAATTGCTAACCGTAATGCTTGATTGGAAATTGAATTCCATTCGGTTTTCACATCAGCGTAATTTACTTGACCGCTTCTCACCAAATCAAATAGTTGGCCAACGGTAGTTTCCGCATCATAGTCTTCGTTCCATCTTGCATTAATATATCCAGGAAGATATTTATTCGGTTCAATAATATAATTGTCATAAGCAACTACTTTACGTAATTCTGTAAAGGTCGCATAAATTCCAAAGAATGCATCTAATAAATCATCATCTTGTTGCAAAGGAGTCATATTCAAAGGTTCGATTCCTACTACAGTTGATGATAAACGAATTCGTTCCAAATATCCTTCTTTACCAAAGGACATCCATTTGGCTAGTAGATACGCTTGGTCAAGATGTTGTGTGGTGCTTGCAATACTCATCAAGTCTAATATTACTGGAATTTGATGAGCTGCATTGGTACCAGGAGTACCAATGAAATCCACTTCAAAATCATAATTTAACATCGATCCAATGATTGGTGTATAGTTGAAGAACGCTGCTAATTGACTGGATTCCCAAGTATTCGTAGTTCCAAATGCAGCTAATTGTTCTTCTGGAGTCATTGCATCATAAATCAATGATTTATCTTGCATTAAGGTTTGGTATAAGCTTAGTGTTGTTTCAAATTCTGAACTATCTAGATTTAACTCAGTTCCATCAAATGTGTACCAACCCAAAGCAGGGTTTAATTGCGCCGGGTACCATTCTAACAATCTATCGATTCCAACAATTCCAGCAATACCGGAACCATTGGTTACCGTTTGATTGGCAACATCGGAAACTTTATCCATAAAATCTGGGAACGTATCTTCAAATACAGGAACATCTCCATTTTCATTTTCAAATATTGTTTTATTAATATAGTATCCAAAATAATACACAGCATACGGTAATGCCATTAATTTTCCACCATAGTTCGCAGCTTCTCTTAAGTCTTCTGATATATTCATAAACTCAGGATCGTTATGTGCTATATCATATACATTTCTAGCCCAATTATTCATAATTGTGGTTTCGGTTGAATCCGTGAAATAGACATCTGGAAGTGTTCCTTGAGCAGCTCTAGCTCCTAAAAATTCATTCCAGTTTTGGTCGATTTCAGAGGTTCCTGAAGAATCGGTTACCTTCGGCCTTTCAATGATATTAACGGTAATCCAAGGATACTTCACCATAAAAGAATCAATCATCATTCGATCTAGATTTATGGATTCTTCAGTACCTAGATTCCATGCCGCATAGGTAATCGTAACAGGATCTTGATTTTGAGTAGTTGTAGCGGCTGTAGTACCAGTTCCAGCTGTTGTCGTAATTCCAGCAGTCGTTGCTGCAGTGGTTCCTGTTCCAGCTGTTGTCGCAACTGTAGTCCCAGCGTTTGTTCCAGCTGTTGTTCCAACTGTCGTTGCCACTGTAGTCGTTTCATTACAACCAATTAATACAAATCCAAGCAGTGCAATACATATTAAACTGATAAATTTCTTCATAATAAAATCTCCTTTTTTAAATGGTAACCATGATGACATGGTCTTTATGATCTTGAAAATCTGGTATAATATTTGTTTTTTGGAGTACATTATCTACTAAAATGCCTTTATCGTTTCCTCTAGTAATAGAGAAATGATAGGTTGCATTTCTAAACTTGCGTTGGTAGGTAACATTATTCCAAGCTAGTGGTAAGTTCGGTGTAATTGATAATCCTGCAAATGTTGCTTTAACGCCAATAATATCTTGGACTGCAACCCTGTGTAGCCATTGAGCAGAACCGGTATACCAACTCCAACCACCTCTACCATACATTGGTGAGATTGGTCCATCGGAGTTTCCACACGTTACATAAGGTTCCGCTAAATACACATCTGGGTCTTTCATTCTATTTGGTGGACAGATTCCAGAATATGCTTTATATGCTAGTTCCGGATACCCAGCTTTTGCAAAAGCAGTGACTGCCCAAGTTGCTGCGTGGGTATACACGCCACCATTTTCACGTAATCCAGGAGCGTATCTCGTCACATAACCTACATCCGTTCTAGGTTTGGTAAATGCTGGATAATTCAATAGTGTTCCATGTTCCTTCAACAAATGCTTTTGAATGGATTCCACAACTGGTTTTATTCGCTCTTTCGGAAGTATCCCCGAGATAATTGCCCATGAGTTTGGCATTAAGAAAATCTTACCTTCCTCATTCTCATTGGAACCAAGTTTTAATCCATCGTCTGTGGTTGCTTGCATGTACCAAGCGCCATCCCAACCATATTTGTTAAAGCTTTTTTGTATTTTTATTGAGTTTTGTTCACATAGAATTGTAAAATCAATATCCTTTTTACGTTTCGATAATGTTTGAAATTGTTGTAAGACCATATATAGGAAAGAGGACATCCAGAAGGATTCACCTTTCATTTTAAATCCTACAGCACTTAACCCATCGTTCCAGTCATGACTTCCCATTAATGGAACATCACGTTCAGAAAATCTTGTCAGTGCTTTTTGAATTGCTCGTTTGGAATGCTCATACATAGTAGCTTCAGAACCATCCACAAACGGTACTACATCTTCTAAAATACTATAATCTAAAGTTTCTTCTAAATAGTAATATAGGATAAACGGCATCCATAGTAAGTCATCAGAACAATTTCCTCTTGGACCCCATCCTTGATAGGTTACAAACCAATGATAGACATCTCCTTCTTGAAATTGTTTTGATGCGTGTAATAGAAGCTGTTGTTTGGTTAACTCCGGTTTACTTTCTAAAAATATTAAAGAATCTTGTAATTGATCTCTAAATCCATACCCACCACTCGTTTGATAATAAGCAGTTTTCGCCCACAATCTACAACTGATTGCTTGATATTTTGCAAAGGTATTGGTCATAATGTCAAACGCATCATCTGGGGTGTGTACAACATCTCCAGATAATAGTTCTTCCCAAAACACTTTCACTTGTTCAAATGCTTCTTTCGCACCTGAAACAGTGGTATATTTTTTAATTAATGGATCTGGGTCTTCATACTCTTGTTCAATTCCAGGAATTTCGTTCTTTCCAAGTTTTGTAACTCCAATTGTGTAGACAATGGTTTTACTCTCATTTGGTTTTAAAACAAATTCTGTTTGAAGGGACCCGGTTGGATCTCCAAACCGTCCAAAACTATTCGACAATTTTGGTTGTTCCAATCCAGAAGGATTTCGTTCGCTATTATACATACCAATAAATTGTTCTTTATCAGTATTAAATGATTTCACAGGTTCACTGATTGCATGAAAACCTACAAAATCCCAATCCGCATTATTTTGCAGTCCATTGCGGTCTCCAAAACCCCAATTGTATTTCTTTAGTTTTATTGCTCTTAACGATTCATCATATGAAGTTTCCATAAATAATTTATGAAATTCTCGATGTTCATCCGGGTGAATTCCAGCTTCCCATTCAAAATAAGACGTTAGATCTAACTTCTTCGTTTTATTACTTTGATTGGTAACCTTAATTTCAATAATTTCCAACGGTTGATTGGGAACTACAAATAGTTTCATTTCCGATAATACATCATGTGCTTTGTATTTCAATATGGAATATCCAATACCATGTCTTACTTCAAATTCCTGATATGGTACTTGCATTGGTTGATATGTAATTGACCAAAGATCCCCTGCATCTAAATCTCTTATATAAAAATACTTACCATAATTGTCTTTAATAATATCTTGATACAATCTAGTAAGTCTGTTTTGACCTGCATTACCACGCCACGAACATCCTCCACCAGTCTGTGATACCATCAAAGAGTAATCACTATTTGATATGACATTAATCCAAGGCTTTGGTGTTCTAGGATTTGTGATAATATATTCGTTTTTTTCGTCGTTGAAATATCCGTATTTATTCTTAAGCATAGACAATCGCCTTTCTATCGAAACGTTTCGATAATCTTTATAAACAAATTATATCATAAGCTTTTTCCTTATGCAAGCGGTTTCATATTTTTATATAAAATTTGATATCGTTTAATAGGAATCTCTAATGATTATAGTACCCAATTCTTTTTTTGTATGTACATCTTCTCCTTTTAACAACTTCAGCAGTGTTTTCGCAATTTTTTGACCCCACTGATAGTGATTAATTTTAATCGAAGATAGTTTTGGATTGAAATAGCTAGATAATTGAATATCATCAAATCCAGAGATTCCAATATCCATAGGTATTTCAATTTGATGTTCTTGCAATACTTCCATAATTCCTAACGCCATCTCATCATTTCCACAAACCACCATATCTGGTTTTTGTTCTTCTTTTAGGATTTGTTCTGCGATTTTGTTTCCAGAATCGGTTGTGAAATTTCCATAGTATTCTTTAAAAATTTCTAATTTGTGAGCTTTTAAAGCTTCTTTTAATCCGGAAAATCTGGTTTGATTATCATAGGTATCCAATACCCCATGCACATAAGCAATGTGTTTGTATCCTTTTAATATGATATCTTCTGTTAAAGCAACCATCGCTTGATGATTATCAATTGTCATATTGTATATATTCTCTGCTTTAAGACTTCTATCCAATACAATAATCGGATTAAAATTCTTTGATATTTGTTTTAAGAATGTATCGGTCACATGAATATCCGATATGATCGCTCCATCCGCTGTTCGTTGTTTTAATAGATTGTCCGTAGACGCTCCTGTTGCTACTACCATCGTATATTCATATTTTGCTAATTCATTGTGAATTCCATCCAATAGTTCGTGATACACTGGTCCACCAAAATCGGAAATGGCAACTAAAATGGTATTGGTATTTTGTTTTTTTAAGTTTCTAGCCGCAGCGGATGGCAAATAGTTGATTTCATCCGCTATTTTCTTAATTCTACTGGCTGTAACTTCAGGTATTCGTTTATCATTATTTAGCGCATAAGAAACAGTAGAAATCGAGCATCCAGCTGCTTTTGCAACATCTTTTATAGTAGCCATATTAAAATTTCTCCTTAAACCCTAATTTTTGAATCGCTTTTTGAATCAAAGGATGCTTCATATAATACTTCCACGTTGTACCGTGTAAGTAGTTATCAATCATTAAAACAGTAATCCCTTTATTGATTCCAATATATTCATCCGCTATCCAAAGATCTTCGTCAATATAAGTAATTGCATCTGTAAACCCATAGATTCGAAATGCACTCATATACTTTGTTTCTAACTCTTTTAAGACATCCAAGACTTCTTTGCTTGCAAACGGTAAAGATCCTAACGCTCCACTTGGTGGTAACACGCCAAATACATGCTGCTCATCATCATTTAAATTATTCGGTTCAATACATTGGTTTCGATATCCATATGGAGTAAGGCAAGCAGTTAGGCCCCATGCAGATTTGTTTAGAATCGGAAATGTTTTCTCTTGATCTATACAATATTTCCGATTTGCTAAGGTTGCGATTCGAGAATTTTCATACCAATCAAACCCCTTTGAATCCAATACATTTCTAAAATCCAACCATGCATGAGAATATTGGTATACAAATAAAGCATTTGTTGGACAGTACACGTATTCATATTCTTTGTATTTTCCTTTTTCTCTTTGAAATCCTTCATACAATTCTTGTGCTGTTTTTTGATCAATCTTATCGGATGCCGCTGCGATAAAATACATCGACAGTTGCTCCGCATACATATGCCACTGATAAACCCACGGATTATCGCTGTGGCTTCGGTAATCTCCACCTGTATCTGGATTATATGCCATTCGAAAAACTTTTTTTCCTTCATATGTAGTGATAAATGGGTTGAAGTCTAATTGATCAAATAATTGTTGGAATAATTCATGAACTTCAGGTTCGTCAAAATACGAATCACAAGTCACAGCTCCATTAAAAAAAATAACAGTATCAATCGTAGAAAACTCGCATTTCCTATACTGTTTCGCAGTTTCAACATCTAAAAAATGGTGAAAGAATCCATGAAATGATTCCACATTGTTTATAAATGTCTTAAAGGTATTAATCACCAATTCTAGTGCTTCTTTATAGGTAATATATCCATTTTCTACACCAATCACATAAGCACTCAATCCAAATCCTACCGAAGCGATAGAAGCTTTGGATTCTTTTCTAGTATCATCCAAAATCAAACCATATCCTTTGGACTCGAGGTTATGATTTGCTTCTTTATAAAAGAATAGAAAACTTCGATATAATTCTTCTTCTAATAAATGTTTCATTTGTTCCCCTTTACTAGTTCGAAGTCTTTCGATAATACATCAGCTGATGATCCGCCAACCATGATTGCGAATGTACCATAATCAAACACTTCACTACCGCTTTTTGTCATATATGTCAAATCTTCACCAGTTACTTTAAATTTCACAGTCTTTGTTTCATCCGCATGAAAGAATACTTTTTGAACATTCTTCAACTCTTTCAATGGCCTTGATATTCTTGCTACATAATCTCTGATATAGAGTTGAACAACTTCAAATCCAGAGTGCTTACTATTATTATGAATGTCTACGGATACTGTTAACTTCTCATTCAATTGCAGAACTGGATTATCTAATCTTAAGTTTGAATACTCAAATATACAATAACTAAGTCCATAACCAAATGGATATAGTGGTGTATTTGGTGAATCGATATATTTTGATACAAATCGATTGGTATCTTGTTCTCCACCATATGGTCTACCTGTATTTAAGTGATTATAGTAAAGTGGAATTTGA
>Ga0075122_10000938_pt1 | contig 21606 bp, 17 predicted proteins | sample AntAceMetag02UKB_FD_69790 | JGI IMG/M metagenome (GOLD analysis project Ga0075122, IMG submission 69790) | Saline lake microbial communities from Ace Lake, Antarctica - Antarctic Ace Lake Metagenome 02UKB | ecosystem: Environmental > Aquatic > Non-marine Saline and Alkaline > Saline | place...
TCAACTAATTGAGGTTCTTCAAGAATACCTCAAAGATCGGCAGCGATTAAAGAAAGCTTGCCCCTACTTCTTCACTGCGATGCGCGAGGATACAAAAATGGGGGATAAGGTTATTCCTCGTTTGACTAAACGGTTGAGAGATAAAAGCAAAATTGATTTCCACCCTCACATGCTGCGGCACACTTTTGCCACTTTGATGTTGGAAGGCGGTTGCGACCTTTTTAGTCTCTCGAAGATGATGGGACACTCGGACATCAAGACCACCACAATCTATCTCTCGGCTACAGTCATCCACCTCCAGGAGCAAATCATAAAGCATCCATTGAATAGCCTTCGTTCGTGTTAGTAAAAATTAGTATTCTTAACCCCCCCCCCACTATGCAGACTGCTATCTACTGTCGGGTCAGTACCGACAAACAAGAGGCTGATAATCAGCTTCAAGAGCTACGCGCCTTCTGCCAAAGGCAAGATTGGAAGATTTACGAAGAGTATGTTGATGTCGTTTCCGGTGGCACGAATAAATCAGAGCGTGAGGCGATGAAGAGGATGTTTGAGGATGCAGCCAAACACAAGTTCGACCTAGTTCTGTTTTGGTCATTAGATCGCTTCTCTCGCGAGGGTGTGTTGCCCACGCTCAACTACTTGAATCAGCTAGAGAGCTACGGAGTGGGTTTCAAATCGTTTACAGAGCAGTACCTGGACTCTACTGGCATCTTCAAGGATGCGGTGATTAGCATCCTCGCTACAGTCGCCAAACAAGAGAAGATTCGCATCTCTGAACGCACCAAGGCGGGGCTAGCTGTAGCTCGCAAGAATGGTAAGCAAATCGGCAGACCGAAAGTAGATGTTGATTGCGAGAAGATTTACCAACTACGAAAGTCGGGTTTTAGCCTTCGTAAGATTGCTAAGAGACTAAAGACGAGTCTCGGCACTGTAGTGCGAACTGTTTCAAAAAAGTCTATTGAAACCCATGCCGGAACCACTTAAAAAGTAAACTAAACAACTTTGGGATCAAACTATCTTCGCAAGTTTTTCAACCAATGAATAAGCAAACCTAATCCCTTCTTTCGCAAGAAGTAAGTATGCCTCTGCTTCATCTCTATCAATCTCTCTTCCTGTGGGATGACCAGTTTCGTTTCTTGTAATTCTTATTAAGTTAACAATAGCTGGGAACAAACTCTCCAACTTTTCTTTTGTTGTAAAATCAAGCTTATTTTTATACCCCTTATCCTCAAGAAACTTTAAGAAATTGTCGAAAGTTGTTTTGATAAATTTTTGATCCAAAACATCCGTTTTGAAGCTTGCTTTGTCTTCGCTTAATTTAGAATAAAAAAGTTCCGTAATTTTTTCTACCGTTTTTTCAATTGCCCCTCCAACCATAACCATTGAAGCCAAGAAATTTTTGTTATGAAAACAACTTATCGCTTCTCCAAAATAAAGTTTGGTAATTTCATCAATGTCGGGAATGTCTTCGCATAACGAGTCTAAAAATCCATCCGGATTGTAAGGCAAAATCTTTTTTTCCTCCCAGCATTTAGCTCCATATTCTGTGATTGAAACATATGGAAGTTTATCTCCTCCGCTTCTCGCGTTTGATCCAATTACCGCTAAATTTTGTGATACAAGTTCCCAAAAAGTTTCTCTAAACACCCTGCTGTCTTTCTTGATGTCTATTTCTAACCCTTTAGTTTCAGTAAATGAAATAAATTTTTCTGGAACTTGATTACCCCCATTAAAAAATTGAACACTGTAATCGCGCTTATCATAAAGAAATTCGAGCATTAGTTTCGACCAATCCGACTTTTTCATGTTTTCTTGCATGAAGATTTTTTTGAATTTTAACATTTCCCTAATTTTAAGGAGGGTAGGAATATTTATAATTGTTCCAAAAGGGTCTCTGAAATCCGAGACTGAAACCACATAAAAACAGATACTTTCATTGCTGCTTTTATCTGTTCCAAAAACGGTCGATTAAGGAACACTACTTTAAATTTACAGACATAACGAATCGCAAAATTTTAGCGAAACTTATCTTCTTTCATGTTCTTTTCGCAAGAAGTTAGTTTTGCTATGGTGCCCCCCCCCTGCCTACCAACCGGTTCGGGACTCCTACAGGTTCGGGACTCCTATGACCCGGTACCTTTTGCGCGCGTTGTGAATTCCTCCATGGCAGATTCGTGTTCGTGTCGTAGAAGTTCTACTAATTTGCCTGTGTGTCTTTCGCCGGCAATTTTAATGGCTTTTTCGAGTCTAGGTGTGAATGGAAGCATGTGAAAAATGTGGTAGTGATTTCATAGCTTGGATTCAAAAACCTCTCCCAAAAACGCTTGCATCAGTGTTTCAGCGTTATTCGCGTTCTGTGCGATTTTTTTATCGAGCTGGGACATATCTTTCATAAGCCGCTCAACTTTGGCAACAATCGCTCTTTGTTCGGCACGTGGGGGAAGAGGAAACAAAGCTCGCTTGCCATCCTCTGTTCCAAGCCTTGGCATTTTCATTCCTTTAACCTTTTGATCTGCATATCTTAGAAAATCTCTTCTCTTCATTGCATACATAAAAAAACTAGAATCCATTCCTCCAAATATTGGTAATGGCAAAATTTCGGTTGTACATACCCCATCTTTTGGAGCTACTACAACTTTATCTAAATATGGTCGAAGTTTTGAGTAAAGAATGTCTCCCTTCTTGAAAATACTTTTTGTGCTATTTGACTTTCGATTTTTGTAATTTTCATAATTTATAATTCGAGAGCTTTCCTTTTCAATATCTTCCAAATCCAAAATCCATGTGTCATCCAAAATATTTTTTGGTTCAACTTTTTTGGAAGTTCCATAAATTGTAATCTCTCCCAATCGACACCACTCCCATCCCTCAGGTAATTCAAACGGCACCTCATCTTTCGCAATTGGTGGTAGTGGTTTTCCTTTTTTTATTTTTTTCTCGGCGATCAGCTTTTCTTTCTCCGCCTTGATTTGTTTCAGTAGGTCACTTGCTGGCTCAGTATCAGGATTTTTTGCTCGCCAGTCAGTTGTGAGTTTGCCTGAGATGGCATCTTGCAGGATTTGCTGGCGGAGAAGGGTGAGGTGGGATTTCTGAAAGAGATTTCCTTGGTCAAGTTTTTGCTTTTGTCTCCGTAAAATTTTTTCCAATTCGATTATTTCAAGCTGTCTATCAATTGGCGGAACTACGACTTCCACAGTTTTGATATTGGCAATCGACAAAGAAACATTCGCAGCGCCTCTCATTAATGGCACTAACAACTTATCTTTCAAATATGAAAGATAGATATGGAGATATTTTGGATTAAGAAAGTTCGTATCGTTTGGAATGACGGCACACAAAATAGAGCCAACGGCGAATTTGCCTTTTTGATAATGGACTCTCTTCATACTGGCATGACCATGACCAGTCGATGAAACCAAAGGAATAATTACAGCTTCACAATCAAACTGAAACTCGTTGTGAGTAGCTCTTTCTTCTGCAAGCGAAATCATTGGATATTCACCAGCTATCGCTTTTTGAATACCAATAACCCCTTTGGTTATTGTGCAGACATCGCCAATTTTTACTTTTTGCCAGTTGCTCATTTTGAAACGAGGTTATCAAGTTCCTCTTTAATTTTGCTTAATTCCTTACCAAACTCTTTCCAGTTTTCATCAAGATTTTCACTCTTAGGGCTTTTTCCTTTATTTAAAGAAAGCCACACAACATTAAAAAGTCTTTGTCTGATTTTTTTAGGAAGATAACAAGAAAGATGCACTTGGTTGTTAAACTGGTTTCGTGACACGATCATTCTCATTGCATAGTCCCTCCAACATTCCAGCCAATCTTTTTTATCATGTTGGTTCATTCGATATTGCATGGCTGCTTCATTGTGCATTTGCTCATATTCCAATAGCATCGCTTTTATTTTGATTGCACTTTCAGCTCTCTTTCCCCAGTCAAATTTATGGTATGCCCATAAGCCACCGATAAAAATTGCTAAAAGCTGGACAATAGTAGCAGAAAGATTTATTGATTTTTCTAAATCTCCAAAATGCTGGTTAAGAGCAAATATGATTCCAGCGATTACAAATATGGGTAATGCAAAATAATAGCCGATATTTTTTATGAATTGCTTCATAATTCCTTTTTTATAGAGTCCAATATTTTTTCACTTTCTTGGAAAGAGTCCTCTAACATTTTGATTAGCTCTTCACTCGAATGTTCGATAGGTTCCTCTTTCTTCGTCGGATTTTTGATATCAAGATTCCAACCACGTGCCTCGATTTCTTCAATTGGAACTTTCCATGCAACCTCATTTTCCTCACGCTTCGACCACCATTTTTCGATTAGATCGAATTCCTTGAGTTGAATTGGTCTAGTTTTAGAATAAGCTTTTTGGCTCTCTGGCAAACGGTGTTCGTAATACCAAACTTCTTTTGTCGGTTTACCTTTTTGGAAAAACAAGAGATTTGTCGCTACTGTGGCGTAAGGTGCAAAAACGGAATTCGGTAAACGAATAATCGTGTGCAAATTGCAATCTTTCAGCCATTGCTCACGAATTCGCGCTTTCACACCGTCGCCAGTCAGTGAGCCGTCCGGTAAAACTATTCCCGCGCGACCATTTGGTTTGAGAAGTTTCATAAACAACACAAGAAATAAATCTGCAGTTTCTTTCGTGCGGAAAGACTTTGGGAAATTCGCCAAGATTCCATCTTTCACGCTTCCACCAAAAGGAGGATTGGTGACAATGCAATCTACACGCTCGGCAGGTGAAATATCTTTGATTGGACGAGCTAGTGAATCACCATGTCGAATATTGATCGGCGCGTTGATTCCGTGCAAAATCATATTCGTCACACCAAGCATGTGCGGAAGCGATTTAAGTTCCACGCCTTGTATGGTTTTCTTGATTAATGTTTCGTCTTTCGCAGTATGCACATCATGTTTGCGAACTTGCTCAATTACCGAAGTCAAAAAACCGCCAGTACCGCAAGCTGGGTCAAAAACTTTTTCACCGAGCTTGGGGTCAACCATTTCTACGATAAAACTGGTAAGTGCTCGTGGTGTGTAAAACTCTCCTGCATTGCCTGCACTTTGTAGGCTGCGAAGCAATTCCTCATAAATCTGCCCAAATTCATCGCGATCAGCCTTACGGTTGAAGTTCATCTCGTTGAGCTTGTTGATTACTTTCCGCATTTGAGTTCCGCTTTTCATGTAGTTGAAACTATCCTCAAAAACTGATTTCACGATAAAGCCCGCTTCGTTGTCTGCGGACGTGTAGGAAAATTCTTTGAAAGTAGGGAAAAGTTTGTTGTTCACGAAATCTAGTAAAGCGTCGCCGGTAATGCCCTCATCATCGCCCGCCCAGTTCCGCCAGCGCAATTCAGCAGGGATTGGTGATTTGTATTTTGGATTGAGCATTTCTCGCTCTGCCTCTTTCTCGTCAAAAATTTTTAGAAATAGCATCCAACAAAGTTGAGAAAGTCGTTGCGCATCACCGTCCACACCGTGGTCTTCGCGCATGATATTTTGAATCGATTTAATTATTCCAGAGAGGTTGGTCATGTTTAAAAGGGTCTAAAAAAAATATTTCCATGTTTTACCAGAGCATTAACTTTTGATTTTAAGCAATCATAAAAAGTAGTTCTACCCTCTAAAATAGACATTAAGTCTTGTCCATCCATCAGAATGATTCTTGGACTATCTCCAGAAAATTTACAAATTGCATTTTGATCAAAACCATTTATCGCAACGAAAATTCCACGTGTACTTTGAGCCTTGCTTTTAATTTTTCCATCAAAAGTCGATAAATCTTTTTGCTTTGCACTATCTTTTTCCCATTTCACTTCAACTAAGTAATCAAATTTTTCGTATTTAAAATGTCCGTCAATTTGCTCACCGGGATTTTTGTAAGGTTTTGAAAATTCAAATCGCTCTAGTTCTAAAATTTCAAAAAACAATTTTTCAAAATCAAATCCTCTCTGCTGCGGATTTGAACTGTTTTGGAGCAAGCCAAGAAATTTATTTTTAAAAATTTCTAATTTTTCTCTTTCCATTTTTTTTTCTTCACTTTCCTTTTTAAGCCTTTCTTGAGTATCTCTTGATTTTTGGTTTTCAATTTCTCGCTCAATTGGATCATTACCCACTAAACTCTTAAATTCATTTAAAAGTCTTTTTGCTTTTGCTTCATCTAAGTAATCTTTATCAACAGCAGTTCGCATTTTAAAAAATTCTGAAACGATCTGATTAATAACATTTGAATTATTTTGAAAATCCAAATCATGCAAAACATTTTGCATAATTTTATATTTAGAAAAACTTTCTTTAGGATATTTGTTTACAATATTTTTACTAACTCCACAGCTTTCTAAAAAATTGAAAAAAGTATTCCAAAACCAAAAACAGGCTCCTGACAGCTCTACAATTTTTTGCTTAATTTGAAAGTTTAATTTTTTCATTCTCACAAAGAATTAACAGCGTAAATTTCTCTCTCCAATCCTTCCACCGCCTTAAAGTATTTTTCTCTACCTCCAAACTCCTCCACAATCTCTACAGGAGATCCAAACTGAGAGAATGGCTGAACTGTAAGAATATTGATGTCTTCAATGTGCTGAATCCCTTCATCAGCATATTTGTCCAGCAAGGTACTCAAAACCCTTTGTGCTTTTTCGCTGTATTTCGCAAAATAATTTTTTTTGCGGACTTTGTTTGCACGCTCTTTGCGTGTCATCAATTTCTTTTTGCCAAACGCCACATGCAAAATCAAATCAAAAGGATCGAGTTCTTGCCCGACTTCGTTTTGAAGTTCCTCGAGCATTGCACCTTGTTCACCCAATTCTTCGAGAATGTAATATTTTTTCTTTTGTCTACTCCAGTTGTTTATGAAGTCATCCAGCGAAGCGTATTCTTGAAGAATTTTTCTCTTTGTGTAGTCCTTAAGAGACTCTGTAATTAGTTTGCCATCAGCCCCGAGATATTGAGTTTGTTTGTAGGCTAATTCAACAGGCACACCATCCACATAAATTTTTCCGCGCTTACCTTCTTCAATCTCACCGCCTTCAAGAATGATAGGTTTTTGTTCGATTTCTGTGTCCAATTCTTCTTCTTGAGTCTCGTGGATTTCGGTATCTCCATCGAAATTAATTTCTTCTCCTTCTTTTATTTCCTTCACCTGGACTGGGTCTCCATCGAAATCAGGGTCAGCAAAAAGTTCGGTCACCTTACGAAAATCAATAATTGTGAAATGCGTTTTATCAAAATCTTCTCTGATTCGTGTCCCACGCCCGATAATCTGCTTGAATTCTGTCGGCGAATTAATATTCGAATCCAGCACAATGATTTTGCAGGTCTGGGCATCCACACCAGTCGTCATTAATTTGCTAGTAGTTACGATTGTCGGGTAAAGACTGTCTGGAGCAATAAAATTATCTAGCTCGGCTTTACCCTCTTCATTATCTCCAGTAATTCGCATCACATACTTTCGATTTTCTTTGATTAAATCGGAATTCTCATTTACTAGTGCTTGGCGCATTCTCTCGGCATGATCAATATCTACGCAGAAAACAATTGTTTTAGCATAGCGGTCGGTTTGCTTAAGAAAGCGCGTAATTTCTTTAGCGACCCTTTCCGTGCGCTTAGTCAGAACAAGATTTCTATCAAAATCTTTGGTCGTGTAAATTTTATCTTCTATTTCTCTGCCCTCACGATCTCGGTCAACAATGCTGGGGCGATATCCTCCGATGTCCTTGTCCAGCATGATTTGCACCACTTTGTAGGGGGCAAGAAATCCATCCTCGATTCCTTGCCTGAGAGAATAAGTATAAATTGGTTCGCCGAAATATCCGATGTTGGAAATATCTTTAGTCTCTTTTGGGGTGGCAGTGAGACCGATGTGAGTGGCGGAAGAAAAATAATCTAAAACTTCACGCCACTTTGAATTTTCTGCGGCACTCCCGCGATGGCACTCGTCTACGACTACAAGATCAAAAAAATCGGGTGAGAATTGTTTGTAGGCATTTTGTTCTTCTTCGTTACCAGTAAGACTTTGATACAGAGCGAGATAAATTTCATATGCTTTATCGATTTTACGATTTTTCACTTTCGTCATTTTATCTCCAAAATGCTTGAAATCATTCGACATTGTTTGATCCACAAGAATATTCCTATCAGCCAAAAATAGAATTCTTTTGGCTGTCTTGGATTTCCACAATCTCCAAATAATTTGTCCAGCTACTAATGTCTTGCCTGTGCCAGTTGCCATTACAAGTAAAACTCTTTTCTCCCCATCGACGACGACTTTCACGGTTCGATTAATGGCAATTTCCTGATAATAGCGTGGATTTTTATCCGAACCATCCGCATAGTAGGGTGTTTCAATTACTTTTTCCGCAGACTCATTTATCTTTTTCGCCAGTTTGTAACGTTCATAAAGTTCAGACGGAGAAGGGAACTCACCCATAGAAAACTCACGCTCTTTACCAGTTAAAATATCATGTTCCAAAAATCTGTCACCATTGGAGCTAAAGGCAAAAGGGACATCTAGTATTTCTGAATATTCCATGGCTTGTTGCATTCCGCTGCCAACTGAATTGTTATTGTCTTTTGCTTCGACGACAGCGATTGGAAAGTTTTTTTTGTAATATAAAATATAATCAGCTTTTTTTCCTTTTCCGCGTTTAACTATTTTACCCTTCACTTCTATTCTTCCCTTGGTGAAATAAAGCTCTTCACGCAGTTGAGTTACCTCATCCCAGCCAGCCTGTTTGATGGCTGGAGTGATGTATTTTGTGCGAATATCATGTTCGGTAAGATCTTTTTTTGAATCCATTTAAAATTTATTTGATTTTATCCCAAAAAAACTGCGTTCGCTTAACTAACCTCCGTCCTCCACATCTAGTGCAAGTTGATTAAATAGCACATTTCGGCTAAAAATCTGTTTAGTCGATAGATTTTATGTCTAAAAACAATCAATCCACGCTTACCGGAGCTGCCGGAGAGCATTACATTCTTTTCCGTTTGCTACGACTCGGTTGGATAGCAGCTCTCGCTCCAGAAGGAGCACCAAATCATGATATTATCGTCACTGATTTAAACGGAGAAAGATTTTGCGCGATACAAGTAAAAACCAGTCGTGGGCTCGGTAAAGACGAAGGTTGGCACATGCGTGAAAAACACGAGAAGCTTGTCTCGCCAACTTTATTTTATTGCTTTGTAAAACTTAAAGAAGAATCTAAGTTTGAAATACAAGTTTTTATTATTCCTAGCAAAATCATAGCTGAGGTGCTGAGAGAGACTCACCATATTTGGCTAAATACACCTGGACAAAAGGGACAAAAGCATAACGACACCAAGATGCGCAGGCTGTTGCCTGATTATTCAACCACCCTAAAGCTTAATCCGAGCCAGCGAGAAAAATATGGTGCGGGTTGGATGGATAAATATCATGAAAATTGGAAAATTCTCGGATTACCAAAGCTAAACTAATCTTATGGCTATTTCAGAAAAAGCTCTCGAAGAGTTCAAGGCAATTTGGAAAAAAGAATACGGAGAGGAGGTCGGTGATGCTGAGGCTAGAGAGTCAGCAGAGAATCTGCTCAATTTTGCGCGTATTGTTTATGATAGTCACGAAAGAGACATGCGTAGAAAAGAAAAACTGAAGGCAAGCCCCAAGGGATACCACATTGATGAAAGTGAAGGAACATACAGCTGCCTTATCTGTAAAAAATCAATAAGTGGTCAGCAAACATGGTATGACAAGAATGGAGTCAAATGTCTGATTTGCCAAAGGGCACTTGATAAAAAAGTTATTCCTGCCTCTGTATGCAAAGACAGAAAGAGTTGGTACGCGATTTGGGAGCTACAGAGCAAATTCAACATTCATCCCCAAACCAGCTACAAAATGCTGAGAGAGGGGAAGTTGAAAGCAAGAATCATCCGTGACGACAACAAATATCCTTACGAATACATTCTTCTCAAAAAAGAAAATCTCAACTTGAAACCGAAGGTCTAAAATTATTCCTTTTCAGTCTCTCTTCTTGATGCTCAAACTATTTTTGACAGCATCAATCTCCCACTCGATTCCACAGGGTGTGCAGTTGTACCAAGGCAGCTGATCTGAATTATCGCGCACAGGCTTGTCATTTTCATTGACCTTTGACATGTTGGGACCGCCAAAATACATTTGATGGCCACAGCGTGGGCAAAGTAATTCTTCATTCATTATTCGTGGATTAATTGCGGAAAGCAATCCTACCATCGACTCATCGCCAATGACGTACGTACTCTTTTCAGTTTTCCAATTTAAAGGTCGCGTATGAAAAACTTTTTACCTGATGTGTCAATCCCCATCCAACCTATTGGGACTCCTGTGCGAGCCTCTGAGGCTCGTACATGGTGCTTTCTACGCAGAGGGCTAGTTGTTGCGAAGTTTAATTTTTTAGCCAAGTAGGCTAAAGTAATGATTACTTACTTTTTAAAGCTCGATGAGATGAATGATTCCGAAAACCTAATAACAAATGTTCCAAAACAAGTGTTTGATCGATTTGTTGACGCACTGGTCAAGGAAGATGTTCCAGCTGACGTGGTCGGGCGTCTAAAAAAAACACTTAATGAACAAAAAGATATCTCAGAGGCCGCGATAAGGAGATCGCTTTTTGCTGAAGACAACACAGAAGTATGATTCTTATAGAAAAGATCGTCATAGAAGAGTTTCGGGGTATACGTAATCTCAGCTTAACTCTTAATGGTGAAAATTTTGCGGTATGTGGCCCAAACGGAACAGGGAAAAGCGGGGTTGTTGATGCTATTGAGTTTGCTCTGTCGGGAAAAATATCACGCTTGTCTGGTGAGGGTACTGGTGACATTAGCGTAAAAGATCATGCGCCCCATGTTGATAGTCGCAGTGATCCTGAAAAAGCAAAAGTAACTTTAACCATAAATATTCCTTCTCTAAAAAAACAGGTGGTAATTGAGAGAAACGTTAAAGACTCCCTTGCTCCCAAGATTACGCCAAGCACTCCAGATGTGTTAGAAGTGTTGCAGCAGATAGAGAGTCATCCAGAATTTGTTCTTTCGCGTCGTGAGCTTATTGCTTACGTTCTCACCAAACCAGGTGATCGATCTAAAGATGTGCAAACCCTGCTGCAGCTTGATCAAATTGGTAATTTGCGCTCCACGTTACTAAAAATATTTAATAAGTGTGATTCTGAAAGAAAGACACAGGAGAGGGCCAAAAAAGAAACGGGCAGTCAGCTGGCTCTGGGTCTTGAGATTCCCGAACTAAAGACAAAAAATCTACTTGCTGCAGTAAATATACGCAGGACCACCCTTGGGCTGACCTCCATCACCACTTTTACCAATACTACCTCCTTGCGTGACGGCTTGGAGACAGGTGCAAAATCTACTGCTGTTCTTAGTGTTGACAAGGTGCAAGTTGCGGCTGACATAAAAACGGTTCAGGACTCATTGTTGAGTCTGGCCTCTCCTGAGATAGTTGAGGAGTGCACCAATCTTCACGCTGAGATTACAGAATTGAACAAAGACCCAGTAGCAAAAGAATATATATCGAGAGGGGATTTTTTGCGTAAAGCCGTCCAGCTTATTACTGAAAACAATTGTCCTGTGTGCGGTACAGAGTGGGAGATTGATGTTTTGCGCCCCTTAGTAGAAGCGAAGGTCGAACGATTTGATGAAATAGCAGAATTACGCGTTGGTTTTGAAAAAAGACTGGAGCCGATCATTGACATTCTTGAAAGTCTTGATAGTGGACTAAAAAAACTTGGGAAATGTACGAAGGTTGTATCAAGCGAGCAGGTGATTCATTTTTCTGAATATCGCAAGAGCCTTGCGTCTAAAATAAAAAGCCTAAGAGACGTTGTTCCGTTTTCAGATGCCATTAATTCGTTATGTAGTCTTGTAGCTGTTCCATCAGGGGTGAGTGCTGGCGTAGAAATTGCTGAAAAGATTGTAGGTGCAATACCAGATTCCTCGCAAAAAGATGCAGCGAGAGACTACCTTGTTCGTTGTCACGAGCGCCTAAAGGCCCATCGTAAAACTTCTCGTGAAGCAAAGAAGGCCGAAACATGCACCAACCTAGCAAAGACAGTTTACGAAACATACGTAAAGGAAAGCACCAGTGAATTAGACAGTGTTTATCAAGATGTCCAAGAGGAGTTCTCTGAGTTTTATCGATTCATAAATAAAGATGACGAGAGTGGTTTTACGGCGCGTCTTATTCCATCCATGGGAAAGCTTGGCTTCAATGTGGATTTTTATGGTCGTGGACACTTCCCCCCAGGTGCTTACCACAGCGAAGGGCACCAGGATGGCATGGGACTCTGTTTATACCTCGCCCTTATGAAAAAGCTGCATGACAATAATTTTACATTTGCTATTCTGGACGATGTACTAATGTCTGTAGACACTAAACATCGCAGGGAGGTGTGCAAGCTGCTTGAGAAAAAATTTCCCGACACTCAATTTGTGCTTACGACTCATGATGCAACATGGTTGCGGCACATGAGGAGCGCTGGACTGATTGGGCATAGTTCGTGCACCCACTTTGACAATTGGACGCCTGAACAGGGACCAACAGAGTGGCATAATCGTGACGTATGGGGTGAGATAAGCTCCGCTCTTGGCCAAAGTGACGTACTCTCTGCCTCAGCCGCATTGCGAAACTATTTGGAATATATTTCCCAAGAAATATGTGACAATCTTGGCGCCCCTGTTAGGTTTAGGGGTGATGGCCAACATAGTCTTGGCGACACTCTCCCGCCGGCAGTTGGGCAACTTCGTAATATTTTCTCCAAAGGGGAAAAAGCTGCTAATTCATGGGGGAAAATAGCAGAAGCTGAAGCAATTAGAGAGCGCGACAAAGAGCTTGCGGGTGCCTTTCGTGTTTCCGAGGCTGACCAATGGCAAGTAAACTCAGCAATCCACTACAATGAATGGGCAAATTTAACCTCAGCTGATTTTGCTCCTGTTGCAGAAGCATTTCACAACTTAATTCAAAAGTTTTTTTGTGAAGAGCCTAAATGTGCTGGCCTACTCTACTTAGCAAAAACAAGTCCACCTGACGCATTAAGATGCACATGTGGAGCAGTGAACATTAACCTTAAAAAGCTCTCAGCAGCTAAAAAAGTATAATTCGCGCATCCACGCGCAAAAGAGCCTCAAGACCGAGTAGAACATCAGAAAACATTGTAGGGCTAATCAAGCTCTTATAGAAATTGGTCAACATTTTGGTTTTCAGAAGCCATCACCTAGCAACTGTATTGCATTTTTGTGCTCTGTCAATGTTTCGGAATGTTTCGTTTTGGTAGGGGGGTGCTCTTCACACTAAAAGCTTTGTTGTGCGCCGATTTTATTCTTAATTAGGTCTTGCAGGCGATTGTCTCGCATGTAAAAATGGGTACGTTGACTCTCCTAATCGGTTTAATCGCGTGAAACTTTACGGATATTCGAGTTCAGCAGTGGGCAACTTACTGCTTCTGCCGAACTTGAAGTCCGTTCACGCGGAACGATTGTGAGGGTCAACCAGAAGTAAGTGGTTGCCCTCTTTTGTAAAACTAAATCAGCATGCAAGATAATTATCTTCTTTCCAAGAAATTAAGATTCAGAATACTCTCGCTAATTGGAGTTGCTTCCTTGTATTTCTTAGCTGACTTTGGCTACGCACTAACCACTTCATGGGGCTACGAAGGAGACTGGTTGCCATGGTTAATAAGGGAAATCTTGATCTTTGTTATTTTTGTTTGCCTTACGGCTTTAATTTTAACGAAGAAAAATTTATGGAAAAAAGTAAATGTCTACTTCGCAGCACCAACACTCAAATTATTCACGAAGCCGTATTGGATACCAATCCTAACGGTAATAGTCGCTACATCTTGCTATGTTTACAACAACACACACTATCTGCTTTACCACTACTATTCAGAAAAAGAATCTATACTGGAGAGGCGAGAAGAGCGTAGCCTGTTTAAACTGAGAAACTACACACTGCCCTGTCAAAAGACTGGCTACAGATTTGGTAGCACTCGCTGTGATTATTTGATTGATGCTTTTGCTGCGAGAGGAGAGCCAGTTTCGACAAAAAGCGAGCTTGAGCAAGCTGCTAAATATTTGATACATTCTCGCGAATTAGAAATAAAAAATTACAAAACATTAAAAGATATTAGGGTTGTGTACTTTGAAGTTTTTTTAGTGATTCTAGGTGGGTTAGCCACTTACTTGTTTTTCTACCTGAGGAAAAAATCTTGAGTCACAAGGACTCTGCAATGGAAAATTGCCCAAAGCCAGTTTTTTTGTTGTAAAATCCGATGGCTAGATTAGTTGCTGGAGTATTTGTTTCGAAAACTCCCCAGCAGATTAGACCATGAACTTTGAATCCCAACTAATTATGGTGAGTTCGGCGTACCATCCTTAACTTCTCCCTCGTATCACTTAATCCAAACTAAAATGCGCAATTTGCACGTGAAACTAACGAACCCCAACAAGCTCCTGCAAGTACTGAGAGAACTTGCTCTTTGTGCCGACCGAACGGTTTCAGTGAGAGAAATAGTTGGAAAAGGGATACAAAAACCAATTAGTCCTAATGATTTTTTGCAGCCTGATTTTCAGGAGAGAGTGAGGGAAGAAATGCAGATAAGAAAAGCAATTCCGCTAGTAACGGAACTCCAGGAATCTGGATTCCGAACAAAAGTGTTGGCTGTTCAGGGATTAGAAAGAATCGACGGCGAGCTTCTATCGGTCAATGTTTTGGAGGCTCAACGTCTCCGCGACACAAAAAAGAATTATCGCAATCTTTTAGCAAAAATGGTCAAAGATGGTGAAGAAATTGAAGGTCAATTTTCATTCGAGAGAAGCAGTGCGGTGATTGCTAAGCATATCTGCGACACTGCCCGCGAGCATGGAAAAAATAACGGACTGCCAATTAAGCTCAGCGAAATTAGCCAATCGGGAAAAATCAAGGATTTATTTCTACCTGCTCTGCTTGTGCTGGAGTTGGAAGGGATTGTCTCGCTTGGGAAAACGGACTTGAGTAGCCCTGGGGGAAATTTTTTTGTGGATGTCGAAAAAATTAAATTTTTAGAAAAATTGGTAGAAGTTGAGAAAAATTCTAATGCGGCGAAACCTCTCCCCAAAAAAGCTAAGGGTATTAGCTTCAGCCCTAACGAGGAAATAGTATATGCGGAAGCCAGGAAGCGACCACTGAATTTTTCGGATTTGCAGAATCTGATCTGGGAAAAATCAAGGAAAATATCTCCTACCAAAAAAGAGTGGGTAGAAACAGCGATGAATTTAAAAGAAAATGGGAGTGATTTTATAGAGGGTCGATTAAAAAATCTTCTCGGCAAGACTTACCAATCATTCAAGTCAGATTTTTTAAAAAAATTGGAGTCTATCCATCCGCAAGAATACGAAAAAATAAAGAATAAATTGCCCTGATTCCAGTCAGCACAATCAGCAAATTTGTAAAGTTTTGACCACGTATGTCTCTTATTTAAGGTCAAAAATTAATTAATGCGTGCTTATCACCTTATGCCCCTAATCTCTTCACAGGGGCTTTTTTCGGTGCAGAATAATTTTACTTTCAGGTTTTCACAAAATCAAAATGACAATCTTCAGAACCGCAGATTTCGGACTTACTGCCTTCGCCATCTGCGAGGGCGCGAGACTCATTGAAATAAGTCGCGACGAACCACGTCGTGCGGTCTTCATCCTCGAAGGCGATTTGGATGAGCAAGAGCTCAAAGAGAAATTCTGGAATGGCGGGACTGTTGAGGTTGCAAAATTTATTGAGGCGCAACGTGAAGTGAAGAAGCGCCTATTCAGCGATGCTTTTTAATAATTTTTAAATTTATAAATATGACTATCAACATCAACCACACATCCGCTCAAAATTTCCTTCGGCGATTCCCTGGCTGCTTCATCCAGACATTCGATGATGTCGAAATTGCCGGAGAAAAGCGAACCGATCCCAAATTAGCTGGCGTTTTTGCCAACTATAATCCTGCCTCCGTCGAAGGACTACAAAATATCGGTGCAGGTGTTTATTTCGCCATCAACCCTACTAGCGACGAGAGAAAAGTCTCGAAACTCAAACACGTATCTGCTATTGGTCTTGATTTGGACATATGCAAAGAGCGAGAAAAACTAGCTCCCGAGAAGAAGGCTGAGAGAATGCGTGATCTGCTTGAAAAAATTGAGCGGCTAGAACACAAACCCCACCTTATCATTCAGACCAAAAACGGAATTCAGCCCATTTGGCTGTTTGAACCTTTTACTGATTACGAGTCTCCAGACGAAGCTAACAGGCTTTATCGTCAAATAGTGAATGGTCTTTGCAAGAAGATTGGGACAAAAAGTGAAGGTGATTCAGTCATTAGGGTGTTGCGTTTACCAGGCACCTTGCATCTCAAGAATCCTGACGAGCCTTTTAGAATTGAAATCTTACAGGACAATACCGATGGACTACCTCGTTATGACTTTGCCGAATTCTTAAAAAAATACCGACCTAGAGTATCGGATGATGGCAAAACTACTCCGGCGAAGATTGCGGAAAATGGTGATCTGATTGAAAAAATCTTCGCACTACCATTAGATCAAGTAATCACAGAGGCAGCACAAAAAGTTGGGAAAGCAGTTGATTTTCGGAAAAATTCCAACGGAACACGCCAGATCGTTGAAGATGGCGAAGCTACATCTGGGTTTATTTCCGAAACAGGAGAGTTCTGCTATTCCATGAGCGGGAAAGAGCGTAGGGGAAATCAAATCAATGTGGTGATGTATTATTTAGAGCTCAACAGGAAAGAGGCTATTCGGTGGTTAAAAGAAAAATATAAGCCCATTATTGATACCGGAGTTGATGTCCATGCTCGGACACGAACTTCGCTGGAAGTATCTCTAGAGAATTTTCAGAAGGTATTTGAGGCAACTAAGAAGCTTGGAGAAAATCGCCCCTGGATTATCCAGGTTATTCTCGCAGTTTTCGCATCTACTTACCTCAAAAGCAAAAACCCTCTTTGGCTGATGCTGGTGGGCAATCCAAGCTCAAACAAAACAACGCTGGTGGGCTTGCTTGATGTTGCTGATGTTTACTCTCTCGACACCGTAACAGCCAATCCTTTTTCTTCGGGGCAGAGGGAGAAAGAAAAACCTCAAGATTTGCTCCCGCTGATTGATGGTAAATGTTTAATTATAAAGGAATATGCCACTATTTTTGGCAGAAGCGATGAAATGGTGAAGCAGATCATTAGTGATTTTGTCGCTATCTATGATGGCAAGTTTGAAAAACATTCTCCAACCAGAGGGACTGTCCGCCACAAATCTAACTTTTCTCATGTTGGCTGTGTAACCCCCCAAGCCCTCGACTCCCGCCAAAAATACATGAATATGGTAGGAGCAAGATTTCTTTTTCTGCGGATACCTCCACTTTCTGAAGAAGATCGTGCGACAAGCATGGAACAAATCATGCTGGATGATGAAGAAAATGGTAATGCTGATTTTGAATCAGCCAAAGAAATCATTTCCAGTTACTGCTTGGGAATCTCAGAGCGGATGCAAAAAAAATTAGACATTCCTTTTCTTGATGATTCCGCGAAACTAATCAAAGTTTTCGCCGAGCTTGTGGCTAGAGCACGAGGAACAGTAATCATGAATAAAGTTTCTTTCAATGATGAAAAAAGTGGGGAAGTCCACAGTCACTATGAGCCAGTAGATGTGCAAATGGAAGAACCTTTTCGCGCCCTCAAGCAGCTCAAAAAAATGGCAATCTGTTTAGCTGTTGTTGCTGGTCGTTCAGAAGTCGGGAAAGCTGAAATTGAAACCTTGCGCCGGGTGGTGCTTTCTTCGATGCATGTGCGCCGCGCAGATATTCTCGCTGTATTTGAGCAAGGTGATGAATTTACTGCCAGAGAAGCAGCTGAAAAAATAAGTAAAAATCAAAGAACAGTTAAACGTAATTTTGACGAGCTAGTTGCTTTAGAAATTCTTGAAAGCGGGAAAGATACAAATGATGCGGCTCGGCAATATCGACTTAGAGAAAAATTTAAGGTGGTTTTTAGTAAAGAAGCTAAATCCTCAAACAAGGAAGCCGAAATTATTGAGGATATTGATTTTGACTCAATCAAATGAAAATCTCCGATCTCCTTCCAGTTCGATTCAAAAACTACGCGCTTTGTGAGCGTGGTTTACAGGTGAACACCTTCAAGCAGATTGCGGCTACTTTGCGAACTGTTTGTGAATTCACTCGAACTGAGGAAGTCAGCGAACTTACCACAAATATTTTGCGCAACTTTCTCCACAACGGTCGCATAGAGCGAGCGTGGTCACCTAAGACTTTTCGCTTTCATTGGCAGAATCTCAAAACTTTCTTCGACTGGTGTGTGAAGAATGGAATCGTGAAATCTAATCCAGTGGAGCCAATCGAAAGACCGAAACTAGAAAAAAGATTGCCTCGCTGTATCAGTAGGGAAGACGCGCAGAAAATGCTTTACCACGCCAGCTTTCACCGCTGGACTTACGAAATTGAACGAACCCGCAATCACGCCATCATGGCTACTTTTTTATTCTCTGGACTGCGGCACCAGGAGCTTTTGAATTTAGAGATTGGCGATGTAAGTTTGCATGGCGAAGAAATTTTCGTGAAGCAGGGTAAGAATCGGAAAGATCGAATTGTGCCGATGCATCCGCGACTAATACCGATTCTGCGAGAGTATTTTGCAGCAAGGCAAAAGCTCGTGACTGCGCCATCTCAGTGGTTCTTTTATAGTATTCGAGGAATGAAACTCCAACAACGCGACATCAAAAGAATCTACCAAACAATCGCGAATGATTCTGGAGTTTACTTCACTCCTCACATGCTCCGGCACACCTTCGCCAAGCTAGCCATCGAGGGGGACTTAAATCTTTTCAAGCTCAAAGAAATCATGGGGCACGAACAAATCACCACAACGCAGGGCTACCTCTCCATCGCTACCGACAACATCAAAAAAAGTTTTTCAAAAATCAAACTTCTTTGATAAAATAGCGTTGCTGTACGGTCATTGAGTTCAGCTATTCAGAAAGGGGATTCGGTAGTAAAACAGCTTGAAAATAAGGTCGAAATGATTTCCCCCAGCTGTTAACCGAAATGTCGCGGGTTCGACCCCCGCCTCCCGAGCCAGTTCGACTTTATTATAATCGCCTTGTCTTCCATTAACGCTTGGAGGATTTTGGTGTGTTCAACTTTTACCAATTCCCTGTCTTTTAGCGTGAACTTATCGAAAAATAATGAGAGCAAATAGACTTTCAGGTTTGGCTTAGCAGTGAGGTAAGTTTGCTTTAGGTCGTCAGTGAGTATGGTGAACTTATCGAAAATATTGATATTGTCGGCTCTTTTGTCTTTTAAATCTTGCGAGTCATTTTCAAGTTGCTCTAGCTCTGTTTCTATCTGAGAGTGCTGGCGTTGGTAAGTATCAAAGCTCACTTTTCTATCTAATCGGTCTGTCTCTAGATTATTTCTGCGCTGTTCGAGTGCGGTAATCTTGTTTTGGATGTTGCGCTTTTTCTTGTCCACTCCCGAATGAGTTTCTTCTAAAATCTCGTAAGCCTTCTTCACGATTTTATCTAGCAATGGCTTACTAATTTGAACTTTCCCAATTTCATTGGCGATTAGTTCTTCCAGTTTATCTGAGGTGATGTTTTGCCCAACATTGCTGTGCTTCATCTTGGTGTGTGAGCAATGGTAATAACTCTTCTTGCCTTCATGCTCGTGGCATTCGGCAGTAACTTTTCCTCCGCAAATTCCGCATTTTAAAAATTGGCGCAGAAAAAACTTCTCTGAATGCTTCCTCTCACGGTTAGCGTGCTGATTGTGAATATCCAAAACACTTTGGCAGGCATCAAAAGTGGCTTTATCTATGATTGGCTTATGAATGCCTTTGTAGAGCTTGCCTTTGTATCTAATCATCCCGTAATAAAAAGGATTTCTGAGCATAACGAGGAAGGTTGACCTCGCCATTTTTCTTTTCGGCTTCGTTTGGCTTTGCCTTGCTCGCAGTCCTTTCTGAAACATGATGTCGCAAAGATTCGCGCTGTTGTAATTACCAGTCGAATACAAATGGAAAGTTTCGGCTGCAAGGTCAGATTGTCCCTCATCTATTGCGATTATGTTGTGGGGCTTTTCTTTCGTGCCAATATTGAGATTCTTGTATCCCACGGGTGCCCAGCCTGGCAATTCTCCAGCTTCAATTTTTTTCTTCATGTGTACTCGAACTTTGTTCCCGTAGAGCTTACTGTAAAACTCATTCACATTTGCCATGATTCCATCAATCAAATCTCCCTCTGCTGAATCGGATTCCGTGTAGGGCTGATTGACGGCAATAAGCTTGCACTCCTGCTTGCGCAGGAAATCTTTAACCATGTAATGCTCTCCCGAATTTCTAGCGAACCTGTCTGTCTCGGTGATAAGAAAATAATTTATCTTAATTTCTCCTATTATCGCCAAAGCTTCGTGCAAACCATCGCGATATTTTATTTGAGTGCCCGATTTACCTTGGTCGACGAAAACGCCCGAAACTTCGTAACCTTTTTTACTGGCATATTCTCGGCACATTTTTTCTTGGGCGGGGACAGATTGTTGATCTTTGTCACTGACTCGGCAATAAATCACACATGTTGGGTCTTTCATTTTTATTGGGTTAAATAATTTTGATAATTGGATATGATAAATCAGCGACTCACTTGCTGTTTTCTGAATTTGGATTGTGGGCGCAGCCAAACATCTAAGATTTCGCCCTATGTTTTATTTCTAACGCGTTTTTTAGTCTCCCCTTACTCTATTTATATTCCCAAACCCAGAGGGCTTAGGCACTAAACAAATAGGTTTTTAGTAATAAATATAATTATTGAAAACTCCACTTCCACATTTATCTTTTCCTTCATCCTGAGGAAACTTCACTGTGAAGTTTCCAATATTGAACCAAAAGGATTCTGAATTACCTAATCCGCTGGCATCACTTTGAATGCTGCTAGGTTTCAGCGTTGGTAGAAAATCTAAACCACACTCAACATATTCAATATTGTTGTCGAAATATAGTGAGACTTTTTTCTTCTCGCCTGCTTCAATGGTAAGTAGCCCTGCTTCGTTGATGAAGGCTGTGTCTCCACCACCAATATATGTTTGAGATGCGTAATCCCAAACCTTGCCTGAGAGTTCTCCGTCCGTTGTAATTTTTTCTGCATACCCTCCGTTCAGCACAATTTTTTTGAGTGGCTGGTCGTCAACTTCCAAATAAAATCCAGCATTTATCCAATCGGCTTCCATATTTAGTGTGAGTGGAATTTCTGTAATCACCACATCTCCATAATCAGCCTGGAAATAAAAAGTGCCGAGATGATAATGCTGCTCTCCTGCTGAAACATCAAAACTGGGTGTTATTTTGTGATACCCCGTTTCACCATCTTCATCTGAAATAGTTAGAACCCCAGGCTGGCTAGTCTCGGCTGGAATTTCCTCGGCTGGAATTTCCTCGGCTGGTTCTTGGCTTGCCTCTACGCTAACTTCGGTAGTCGTCTCTTCATCTCCTGTGCTGATATTTACCTCTGTGCTGATATTTCCATTTTGTCCGTTGCTTTCTC
>Ga0075122_10000939_pt1 | contig 21571 bp, 25 predicted proteins | sample AntAceMetag02UKB_FD_69790 | JGI IMG/M metagenome (GOLD analysis project Ga0075122, IMG submission 69790) | Saline lake microbial communities from Ace Lake, Antarctica - Antarctic Ace Lake Metagenome 02UKB | ecosystem: Environmental > Aquatic > Non-marine Saline and Alkaline > Saline | place...
ATAAATAAAATACCACCAACACCTAAAATACCTACACCCATTAAAATAAGTAAAAATATATCATGCAACGGGTATATTCCAACCATAGTTTCAGTTGGTGCTATGTTCGGTACAATGATAATTAGCATGAGCAGTATTATTATCGAAAAACCAAATTTTTCTACTGTTTTCATTATTTATACAAAAGCACCCATAACGAGTAACATTACAATAACAAGCCAAAAAAGCTCGCTTTCTTCTTTTTTTAGTTTACCAATTAAATTTGACATACTAATAAAGTGTTTAGTCAAATAAATAGGTTTCGGACAGAGGTCTATGCAAAATTTTTTAATAGAAGAATAAATATACTAAACATGTTTGGTCCGAAAAATGAAAAACAATGGGAAGCAAAAATTGATTATGCTGTAAAAAAGTTAGCATTAAAACAAGATCAAGAATTTACTACTTTCGAAGGTGAGATGGAAATGGCTTCAAAAAAGTTTATCGAGGCCATTGAATCAGAGAAAAAAACATATGCAGCAGTAATGAGTTCTGAGGAATTAGTTAAAAAGATAATTGAAATTGCCAATTATTTCAAAAAAGACTTAGTTACACTTAATACGTTGCTTAAACAAAAAGATATTGCAAAAAATTCAGAAAATGCAAGAAACAAAAAACAAGCAGAAAGACAAGTGAAAATTTTAAATAAAAAAGTTGAATATCAAGAGTATAAAATAGCACAAGAAGCAATTAAGAATCTTAATAACTATATTATTCTGTTGGATGGGAAAGTTAAGGAAGCAGATGTTTTATCTAAGGCATCAACTAATTATATAAAGGGTTCAAAAAACATATTAAAAAAAGTAAATAAAGTTGTTAAAGCTTATGAAAAAAATGCAACTAAAGCATTTAATGTAGAGAAAACTGAAGTAAAATTAGAGCAAAATAATAATTCTTAAGTGCGAGGGACAGGGCTCGAACCTGCGTAGACACTAAGTCACTGGATTTCCTAAACCTTTCTTTTTAGCGAACGTTTTTCTTTGGAAAGAAAAAGGTTCCTTGAGTCCAGTCCGTTTGACCACTCCGGCACCCTCGCATATAATAAAAGAAAGTAATTGATTTAAAAATATGACTATTCGTCACGTAGTTTAGCTAAATTTCGTCTTAGCTCTTCTAAAGGATTTAATCTTGCTGCAACTTCTAAAACGGGTTTAGCTACAGATTTTTTAGGTCTACCTCTGCTTCTTTTGATAGGTCTTAGTTCTTTTGGTAAATTTAATTCTAGTTCTTTTGGCATTTTAAGTGCTTTTGGTAATTTAGGTGCCGCTTTAACCATTGATTTTGGTTTTCGAGGTCTTCCCCGTCCAATTGTATTTGGTGTGTTTATATGAACTTTCTTTGGTCTACCTCTGCTACGTTTAGGTTGTGCAATATTTGAATAATGTTCTTCGCCGTTTACAAAAGCACTCAATTCTCTTACTTCAGGTATTAACATTGAGGAAATATCTTTTGCGTGACCCATTATTGCTTGTTTTTCTGCAAATAAATCTTTGATAAGATTAGTCTGATTCATAGCATTGAGAAGTTCATAGTTTAATTCTTTTATTTCGCTTTGAATCTCACCAATACCCTCAATTTGTATAAATTCTTTTACTCCCATATTGAGAGTAAGTACATAGATATTTAAATAATTTGTTGAAGTTATCTATATGCGTTTGTGATCTAATGGTATGATACAAGCTTCCCATAGTTTTCTGCCAGAACCAGGTAAAGAGCGTCGCTAACGTGACTTCGGCTCTGCCGAATAGAAAAAGCTTGTTGTAAGGGTTCAATTCCCTTCAGGCGCATATAAAATAATTTATAGGAGTGATACATAATATTATATGGCACAATCAGATTTAGTAATAGAAACTCTAACGCAAGCAGGCAAAGTACGAATTGAACTAACGCCCACTCCGCCACCAAAAGCGTTGTTATCCGATTTAATTGAATTTAATAAACGTGAGCCACAAGTAATTGGCAAATATACAGTTGTCCAACCCAAAATTTGTGGAGGATTTCGTTTACAGATTTATTCCATCGGTAGTTTACTTACACCTAGTTTAGATAAAGACGAGTTTTGGTCTGGTTTGCCTAAACGTATAGATGGCAGTGAATTTGTACCTGCCATGAAAGATGAATTTTATAATCAAAATGCTCGGGACGTATTAATTGCTATACAAAAATTATGGTTAAAACGCGGGCATATACATAAGCGAACATTGGTTTTATCTGAGCCAACAGAAATGCCTTTTGATAGCACTGTTTTTGCTTGGTCAAAAAAAGATGTAGCTTATGCGAAAAGTAATTTATTTTTTGGAGCCGCACCTGTTGGAGGAAATATTTATTCAATTAGTTGTAAGGGTAATGTATCGGATATTTTAGATGTTATTTGTGATAAAGAAACGTTTTCACAACCTTTTTAACTTGTTTTTTTCACGTTTTTGTAATGGGCCGATGGTCTAGTGGTACGCGTCGAAAAGCTAACACTTTTCGCCAGATTATTCTGTTGCGCGCATTAAATGACGTTCGTTTGACTTACGAGAGATCGCAGGTTCAATCCCTGCTCGGCCCACTTAATATGATAAAAAATATTATTTTAGATGTAAATGATGTACTAGTTACTCGAGATATAAAACACACAAATAAAGTTCTTGCAGATGAATATAATCTGCCGATTTTCCTGCCAGGAAATCGAGATTTATTTGAAAAATTAAAAGTAAATAAAATAAAACTACCTGAATTTTTAGAAAAGTGTTCGGAACGGTATGGAAAAACACCAAAAGAAATTTCTGAAATAATCATTAAATTAATTGTTGCGCACGCTAAATTACATACTAAATTAATTACCTTTTTGAAATCAAAAAAAACTGAAAATAATATTGCGATTTTATCTCATTCAAACCCACTTAGAAATGTTGCAGATAAACAATGTGGTTTATTTGATATAACACCAAATAGATTTTTCTCAGACGAAACAGGGTACCGCAAAACAGAAGTACACGCTTTTAAACATCTTTTATCTAAAATGAATTGGATTCCAGAAGAATGCGTATTTATTGATGATAAAAAAGCACATACTGATGTTGCGGAATCATTGGGGATTAAAACAATTGTATTTACATCAGAAGATAAAACCATAAAAGAATTGATAACCCTTTTTAGTGAATGAAAAAGGAATTTATATTTATTGCAATTTGGATTTTGTTAAGTTATTATCCAAATCCATTGATGCTGTCAAATTCATTAGTTCGATTTGTGAATCCAATTCAGCCCAATTCAATTGGTGATTTTGCCAAAATTATGCCTGATGATCCTGCAGAGATTGAGCGATTAGTTGAAACATATATTCAACCTGAAGGAGATTTTAAACAATATGGCGTACCGTGGTATATCCCTACTGCTGAAGAGGTGATTAACCAACCTAAAGGAAACTGTAAACATCAAGCAGTTTTATTAGCAAATGTTCTAGAAGAAAAAGGAATTAATTATACGTATAAAATTAGTCCAGTTCATTTTTGGGTAGATTATGAGAGTAAGCATGTAGGTAATTTTGAACAAAAATGGGAACAAGGAGATTTACCTCCAGCAGGGTATTGGATACAAAGTTACAAAACAATGTTATGGGATAATTTGCCTCTAGATCGCACAATTGTTCTCTTAACAGGACCAACTTGTATAATCTTGCTTAAGTTATTAAAGAAAAAAATAAAGAAGAATTAGTATTCATCAACTCTTGGAAGTTTTTTATTAACATCTTCAATTCTTGATTTGGCTTCAGTTAATAAACCATTCCAACTATCAATTAATTCACGTTCTTTTACTCGAATATCTCTCATTTTACTAATTGCACCCTGAAGTTCATTAATTCTATTTTCCATTTTATTTACTGTGCTAACAATATCCTTGTATTTATTAAGTTGGACAAATACCTTTGCAGAACGATTAGTCATATCTGGCATCACTGGTGCAGATAATTCTTTTGGCATTTCAGCCGCTTTAGGTAGGTGTATTGGAGCAGGCAAATCTTTTGGTTGATTGTCTTCTAATGAAGGCATATCTAGTGCATGTGGATTATCAGGTATTTCTTGTGTCGGTGGCATATCGGGTAAGCGAGACATTAGTGGTAACTCTTGGGTTTGCGAGATATCGGGTAAGCGTGGCATTGGCGGTAATGCGGGTGCTTCTGGAATTGTAGGTAATGTTGGCATTGGTGGTAAATCCATATTTTCTTCAGAAGACATTTTTGGTAGCGGAGGCAAATTGCCTATATCCATAGCCATCGGTAGTGGTTTTAGTGGCATTCTTGCGCCTACATTTGGTGCAGTTCTCTGCGCATGAGGTGGAAGCGGCGGTAATGCCGGGTCATCTGGAAGGTACGGAAGATTATCAAAATTGTCTTCCTTTTTCTTGAAGCGAGCTAGTAATCCCATTTTATCACAGTTATCTCAATACACCTATGCTTAAAATAATTTCTTTACTCCACCATAGTTAGTACAGTAATCGATAAATAAATTAACCTACTATTATAATATGAACCGTTCAATATTTTTAATATTAATATTATTATTACCAATTACTTCTGCAATTCAAATATCTGAAATTATGTATAATTTGGAAGGTAAAGATGATGGTTTGGAGTGGGTTGAAGTACATAATGATGGTGAAGACATCGATTTTTGTACATACAAATTTTATGAAGCAGAAACACATCATAAAATTAATTCGGAAATATGTACGGTTGAACCTGAAGAATATTTTATTATTGCAGATAAACCAGCTAATCTAAATTTTGATTGTAATCTTTTTGATTCAGCATTTTCATTATCAAATTCTGGAGAAGAACTTTGCATTCGTGATGCAAATAAAGAAGATATTTTTTGCGTGATTTATACGTCAGAGATGGGCGCATCAGGAGATGGTAATTCATTACAATTTGTTGAGGATTCATGGTGTGTTGGAAAACCGACACCTGGAAAAATAAATTCTTGTTTTAATGAAGTTGAAATGGATATACCTGAAGTTGAAGCGAGCGTACCTGAAGCCGAGGATATACCTACAATAGAACCTCTTGTTGTGACTGAATCCGTTGCAACTGAAATTAAAGAAAAACCAAAAAAACTGGAAACTGCGCCAGTTAAAATCGAAATGATAAATGCAAATAACGAAATACCTCAAATTACTGGACGGGTTGTATATGAGTCAAACGCACAAAAATACGAAAATTTACCGATTCTTTTGTTGCTCACAGTTTCGATAACTTTAAATGTAGTATTTCTTTTTTCTTCAATTAGAAAAGAATAATATGAAAGAACGTGAAATTGAACAGAAAATTAAAGAAGGTTGGATTAGACTAAAAATTGTTATTGAAGTTGCAGGATTTCCTAAAGAACATATTGAAAAAGCCATTGCATCAATTGGAGAAAAATTGCATACTGAAAAAAGTAGCATAGTTGTGGAACAAACAACACATCCTGCCAGAAACGTATCTGAAAATATGTTTTCAACATTTATTGAAGTGGAACTTCTTTCAGAGTCATTAACGCAACTAATGGGATTACTTTATGAATATATGCCAAGTTCTATTGAAATTATTGAACCAGAAGACCCAATTTCAGATGATCCGCAAGCAGTTACCATGGTTTTAAATGATTTACTAGCAAAATTACACAAATATAATCAAATGGTTCATGCAATTCAGGCAGAAAACGCAATTTTAAAGAAACAATTACAAAATAAATAGTGATGTTTTGGAGAACATTTTACAAAAGGTTCATTTTAAAAAAAACAATTAAAAAATAAGTAATAGTGATTTACTCGCTAGAAATTACTACTACTTTAATTTTATCTTTTAATGGTGTTGAAAGAATATTACATAATTCCAACGCAGTATATTCTTCGAGTTCGGTGCAATGCACAGAGATTGTATCGCCACGATAACTGGCTCGGCAGTATTCTGGAACCTCAACATTGACATCATCTATTTGGTTAGCTCCCCCAACAAGATTTCCCATCCAGAAACCTGCTGCTAAAAACACTATTAAACTAATACCAAAGAGTATTAGCAATTTATACATAGTTATTTCATACTGCATTTTCACTTCGGTCTTCTTCATTTTCATTTTTTGTTTTGTCCTCCTTATTTTTTTTAGTTGTGATTACAATTGTACTTTGTAGAAATTGCATAACATGGAAGGGGTTTAATCGATATCTTGTTTCTTTTCCTTCACCAATTTTACTTATTAGTCCGCGTTCTTCTAAATCTTTAACTTTTTTTGATGTAAAAGACTTATCAGTATCTAGAACTTTTGCTAAATCTTTATTTCTATCTTTACCCAATGAAATTGCAGTAATTATTTTTAGGTCTTTAACCATCTTATCATTCTTGGGTTTAACTTCACGGTTGTCCATGTTTTTTTTAACTTGTAAGTAAGGATATATAAGCTTTTTTTTAAAGTCATTAACCATACATGTTTCAAAAATTAAACACTTTCGTAACTATGCAGTGAAGAAGAAAACGCTATACCGCGGGCAAAAGACCATAATATATTTAAATGGAACTTAGTTCTATATAAGTAACTAAGTATCGATGAACGCAGAATTCGTTCTGCAGGATGATATTAAAAGGTGAAAAAAATATGCAAGAAAAATTCGTATTAAAAGCAAAGACTGCTATTAAGAGAGTAGCAGCAATGACTACGGGTGGATTGATGTTAGGTGCAACCGCACTTGGCGCAGTTGCCGCAGCCGACTTAGGCGAATACCCTGCACCATTTATTACAGACGGTACATGGACCGGACTTGTTGTAGTTGGTAGTAATGCTAACGCAGCAGATATTGTGGGTGCAACAGATATTGTCGGACGACTAACACAAGCAGCAGTTTCCCCTGTTTCAGGTGGAACAGTTACTGTCGCTGGTGGAAAAAATAAACAAGTTGTTATCGGAACAGCATTAAATGATTCTTCTAATGCATTCGGTGCAGAACTGGATGATAGTGATATTAGTACATTATCTGATACTGAAGTTAATATTGACATTGGTTCAGATAAAGATTACGATTACAGAGAAATTATAAAATTAGATGCTAATCCAGGTGAAGGTATGGAAATACAGACTGCAATAACGTCTTCAACTTATTTGAATGATGATTGGGCAGCAGATACATTCTTAGTAATGCCTACAGATGGTATTCGATATGACTATAGATTTGATGAAAGTTTAACAGATGGTAATTGGTTTAATGATTCAACCTCAGATAATTCAATTGAAATTGACTTTTTGGGTTCATCTTTAAAAGTTACTGCAGCAACTGCTGGAAGTGTTACTGCCGAAGTTGGAACAAATTATTTCCTAACTGTTGGTGATACTGTTATGATTGATGGAAAAACCGTTAAGTTAGTAAATGTAGCTTCAACAGGTACAACAGTTGTTATTGATGTTGATGGTGTCCAAGAAACAGTTACAACAACTTCAAATGAAATTGGTACATCTAATGTTAAAGTAAGAGCAATTAGTAGCTTTTATTCAGATGCATTAGCTGAACGAAGCGCAAAAGTTTTGATTGGAACTGAAACAACGAAAACATATAGTGATGGCGACGCATTTTTAGGTCAAGATGAAGATGATCCGGATTGGGTATGGAATTTAGCTCTTTTAACTTCCGCAAGTCCAACAATCGGTATTGAATATGACCAAGTTATCAACGGTGCTAACGATGCATATATTTCTGTTGAAAACGGTGGAACAATCTGTTTACCAAATGACTTTGTCTGTTTAAGCTTAGATAGTTATACAACAGATAATTACAAGACATATACATTTGAGATGGAACAAGGTGCAACTTTGATCAATGAAGAAGAATCGACAGTAGATTCAACTAATTCAACAAATGCAGAAGTTATTCACATACATGCAGATGGTGGAGCAAAGAACGGATTTAATATTGACGGATCTTCAACAAGTGAAACTGACGATATTTACTTATTTTTGGTTCCAGAAGACGCTGATTTGAATGCAAGTTCCGTAGTTAATGTATACTATAAGGACCACTCTGACTCAAACAAGATTAAATGGGCCAAAGAAGCAGTTGATACAACAGCTACAGAATTATTTAGAATCGTTCACGGCGATGCAACATACTATGTACGTGGAGATTTGAATGGAACAGCCAATGATACTGGATATTTACTTACAATCGGAGATGCCGCAAGTGAAGAATCTGGAGCAGCAAATACTATCGATACATTTTGGGGAATTACTCTAACAAATGCAAATAGTACCAAGTTCGATTACTTTGGACACAGTACACAAGATACGACTAAAGCAAATGATACAAACTATAACTATGCAGCAGGTAGCGCAGTAGATATCTCAGCATACCAAGAAAGTGTCAGAACAAAATACGGTGTAGTTATACAAGATCCAGACTCCAACGGACCAAGCGATAAATTTGTATTAGAAATTCCAGATGAGCAACTTGACTTTAAGGTAAATGTTGTATGGAGAGGAACTGGCGCAACTACAGGATCAGAAGGCGGTTCAGTACAAATTAACTCCATTGCAGGTGTTGACTTAGTTAAATTAGATACAGAAGTTACAGATAAAACAAGTAAACCATTAATTCTTGTTGGCGGACCATGTGTTAACCCATTAACTGCGGAAGCACTTGGACTACAATTCCCAGCATGTGGTGCAACTTCAACAATTCCAGAAAACAAAGCATTAATTCAATTAGTTGAAAACGCATTTGGTGGAACTAATGTAGCATTAGTTGTAGCTGGATGGGAAGCACAAAACACAAGAGACGCAGCAAATGTTTTGAAGCAATACCCAGATTACGCAACACAACTAGCCGGTAAAGACAAAGTACAAGTTTCAGGCACAACTGTTACAGCTGTAACTGAAGCAGCTGCTGTTGTTGATACACCAGCAGAAACAACTGAATAAGTAGTCAAATAAGGGCTTTTAGCCCTTCTTTCTTTATTTTTTATTTTCTCAAACACCACTAAATTTTTATAAGGTAGTTATTTGACGTATTATGAGATACGATCGACTGTTTGGCTTGTTCATTGTCATAGTTATGCTCGGTTCGCTAGCCGGAGTGGCTATATATAATATTGGAGAAGATCCAGATGATCCAAATGTTAATCCAATACAAGGTGAGAGTGATATTGAAGTAAATGGTTTCTATTTTTATGAAGACCCATCAATTGATGGTTTTATTGCATCAGTTCGTGTAACTGAAGATGGTAATATTTTCACGCAATACCCTGTAGCATTTAGAACAGATCCACGAAATGTATCAGATATATTTATCGAAGAAGAAGCAGTCACGCGATTAATTAATGCACAAAAAATATATTATACACATAATCCAAATATATATACACCACTGAGCGAAGATACACAAAATATTCGTGCAGGTATACAACTAGCTATGCCTCAAGTTATTAGATTAATTAGTCGAACAAATCTTAATAATTTTGAACCAGTCGGCGCTATAACTGAAGATATACCAAATGAAACTTATGATGATCAAATACCACTTAAAAATTGTGATGATGCAACAGAAACTACTGCAGTATTGTTCTTTGCAATTACGTCGGAAGATGCAGTTAGAATAAAAGATAATTGTATTACTATTTCAGGCAAGACAGGCGATAGCCTTATTTCAACAGCAGACAAGTATGGAATGCATTTGTTAGGTCTAACCGTGTAGTTATGTGTCGATAAACGGTTACAATGGACTTTGAGAACTTTTTATGAAAAAGTTCAGCAGACAAGTATGGAATGCATTTGTTAGGTCTGACCGTATGGATAAATACCATAATTGATTTAAATTATTTAGTTTGAATAGTATATGTTATATTCAACGCACCAACTATTATTGTTGATTGTTATATTTTTTAGTTTATTTTGTAGTAGTTTTTTTATCCTAACTTTTTTGCATAAACAAAAACGAATGGGTAACCCTAAACTTAAGAAAAATTATACGGTTTCGATAATAATACCTGCATATAATGAAGAACGAGGTATTGCTGAAACAATACAAACAGCATTATCCATGGACTATCCAAAGAATCTTTTAGAAATAATTGTAGTTGAAAATAATTCTACAGATAAGACTTTTCAAATAGCTAAAAAATTTGAGAAAAAAAATAATGTTAAAGTTTTTCATTTAGATAAAGCAGGGAAAGGTAATGCACTCAATTTTGCTTTAACTAAAGCAAAAGGTGAAATTGTTATAACGATGGATGCAGATTCATATGTGCGAGATAAATCTTTATTAAAGAAAATACTTTCTCATTTTTCTGATAAAGATATTGTTTCAGTGGCACCGGCCATAAGACCAACAACGCCTGAAACTTATGCACAACGAATCCAATATATTGAATATGTATTTGGTATTTTTTTGCGTAAAATATTCTCTTTATTAGATTCAGTATATGTTACGCCGGGAGCATTTACAGCATATCGTAAGTCGATTTTTAAGAAAATCGGAAATTTTGATCAAAACACAATTACAGAAGATTTCGAAATGACCTTAAGAATACAAACACATCATTTTCGCATTGCTAATGTAATTGATGCTATGGTTTATACTCGTTCACCACGAACGTTTAAGGCATTAATGGCTCAAAGAGTTAGGTGGTTTTTAGGTTTTATTGATTGTCTGATTATGCATAAAAAATTGTTTAATAAAAAATATGGTTATCTTGGAATGTTTATATTACCTTCAGCAATTATCTCTATAACTTTATCTTTAGTACTTTTTTTATACACGTTGGCAAAAGCAATTATATCCATAACAAACTTTCTTATTGCAGTTTCACCCGCTCATCTATATAACCTGTTAAAATTTAATTTATTAAATATAAAGTTTGATATATTTTTTTACGATATTGACCCAATTGCGTTTGTTGTTTTTGCACTGTTAGGATTAGGTGTATTTATTTTCTTTTCTGCAAGAAAATACTCGAAAGATGATGAAAAATTTTCAATTAGTTTTTTTGTTTATTTGTTTGCATACGTGTTTGTTTTTGCTAGCTGGTGGATTAAAACAATATTATATAAGTTAGTTGGGAAAGATGTACGTTTCGGCGGTGTTGTTTGGAATAATAGTATGTTGCATATGGTTCGCCATAAATTGCGTAATATATAGTCTTATTTTTCATAATACTTATAAGCGAAACATTGGACAAACACGATGCGTAGTATAAACAAAGCTAACATAATTGCAGCTTTTTCTATTACGTTATTAATTTTTATTGCAGGTTTTTCAACTAGCACGTTGGTTTACAATCGGAAAATTAGTACTATTCAAGAACTTCAAGAAAGTCTATATACAGATAATTTAGAAATTGAAGCACAATATGAGTTAGCTTATCAAGATGTTTGTGATATCACTTCATTGCTTACGTTAAATCGTAATCTTAATGAACTATCTGAAAAATTACAATATTTGGAAAAAGAAATGCTCGATGAAAATTCTCAAAGTATTTTGAAAAACATTAAGAGACAATATTTTGTTTTAGAAATTAAGCACTGGCTATTTGTTCAGAGCGTTAAAGAAGAATGTAATTATGATTATTCAACAATTTTATATTTTTATGCAAATAGGGATTGTCCTGCATGTGAAGCCCAGGGATTAGTTCTTACTGAGTATAAACAAACACACCAAAATACAATGATTTATTCATTTGATACACGATTTCCAGAGTCACAAATTGTTAGTAATTTAATTGATAAATATAATATATCTGAAGCTCCTTCGATTATATATAATGACAACGTATTTGATTATTTAGTTTCAAGTGAAGAACTAGAAAATCTGATTAATTAAATAACTCATCAATTAGAACTGTGGCATATACGCCTTTTGGCAATTCAAATTCAAGTTTAATTAAATCTTTCTCAATTTTTTTCTTAAATTTTATGGGTTTTATAATTAATTTTCTTGTAGCGCCTAACATATTTAATTCAGGCATACGTTTTATTTCAATTGGAGACATCTTTAACTCTTGAGGTAATTTATTGGTTTTTAATAATTTTTTTGATTCTTTATTCCAGATTTCACTTTGGTATGCACTAATAAATATCCGTCGAATCGGTTTTGGTATTTCTCGTAAAGCACCACCAAAATCAGTAGGTACTCTAATAAGCCAATTTAAAACTGCTTTTTCTAATCCCAGAAACTTTGGACATTTGTTAATAATTGCTTTCCAATCACCCCAGTTTTTCTTAGCAAACTCACCAAACTCTTGTGCAAGTTCATTGTTTCCATGTTCAGTTATGAATAATTTTGCAGCTTTTTCCAAATCACCTTTAATAATTTCATTACCAATTTTACCAGAGTTTCCCGCATTGCCGAACCGTTGCGTACCAAAAATGTTTAGAAAGCCTTTCTTTTTAATTTCAGGGAAGTTTTTCTCAAATTTTTTTAGTTCTTTTGGCATAACCTTTCTGACAATTATATCAAATTTATTCCCCTTTAAATCACCTAGATTTATTCGTTCATCACCTTTACCTAATACTTTAATTTCAATTTCTTTAAGTCGGATATTTTCTAAATATTCAGATTTAGTGTTCCAAGCAGAACAAACTTGTGAAGTTATTGCAAGTTTATCTTTATTTCCAGCAAACCCGATTCGGTTTTTTGAAACACGTAATCTGCGTGCAACCTGCTGAATTGCTCGTTGCGTTGTCCAATTACGTTTCGTTAGTTTGAAATAAGTATATTCACCTTCTTTTTCAGGTTTAATTTCAGATATTTCATTAACTATAAAATCTTCAGGTGTTTGTTTAATTTCCATTTTAATTTATCCAATAATATCCATTAATTATACTTTGGCTTACTACTAGTGTGATTATTCCTGCAATAATTATACCTACCGAAATAACTATAAATGATTTCTTTTTGTCCATTTCTAGTAAAAATGCTATCAATGAAGCCATCCATGCACCTGTGACGGGTAAGGGTATTGCAACAAACAATAGTAATGCTAATTCACCCCATCTATTTAATATTTTTTCATTTTTTTCAATTTTAGCATATGCTTTTTTACCAAATAATTTTTTAGCTAATTTAATTAATTTTAATTTGTCTAAAGCAAAGAATATAACAGGTATTGCGATTATATTGGCAGTTGCACCAATCAAAAATACTGCAAATACATTTAAATTTGCACTTAATCCATAAATAATTGAACCGCGAATTTCTGAAAAAGGTAATCCGCCTAATATGAAAACCATTAGATACTTCAATAGCATATGCGGATTAACGCAACACTTTTAAATGCCTTTTTATTCTTTCACAGATGGTAGAGCGTAGATGTATATCTTGCAATGAAAGTTTGACAAACGATAAAGAAGCTACTAGTTTTAAGTGCCCTATATGCAATAAAAAAGAGATGTTTAGATGTGGAAATTGCAGAAAATTAGGTGCTAAATATAAGTGTGATTGTGGATTTGAAGGTCCATAAAGGAGTTGATAAAATGGCTATGGTTTATATTAGTATTAAAATAATGCCCGCAAGTCCGGAAACAGATATGTCTGGAATTGAAGAGACAATTAAAGCGATTGTTTCAAAAGATGGCAGTAAATTACACACAACAAAAATTGTTCCAATTGCTTTTGGATTAAATGCTTTGGAAATTATTTTTATGCGAGATGAAAGCAGAGGAGATACAGAACCTATGGAAAAAGAATTTTCTCAAATTGAGGGTGTAGAATCTGTCGAAGTAACTGATGTTCGAAGAGCATTTGGTTAAGCTTTTTTATTTTATTAATTAATTTTTATTTCATTAAAATAGTTAACTTTTTAAATCATTTCTAAGAGGTAGTACTATATGATAAACGCCACAATATTACAAAAAGCAGACGGAAATACCTTCCGACCACGAAAGTTAGCCGAAGACACTGAATTAACAAATATAAACTTTAGTAAGTTGATTTTGTGCTCAAAAGCATGTGATGGAACATATCATCAAGTTAATTCATCTGTTGGCCAAATTCTGGGAGAACACAAAAATACATTAACAAATGGTGGTTTTCAGATAGTTATTAATAAATTTTTTGATGAAGAGATTCATGGTAAGAGATTTTTAGTTTATCCTAATGGAAAAAACGCATTACTTATAGGTAATTTATTTTTCGGATTAAAAAAATTAGCCAAATTAAAATAAATAATCTCGATTAATTGCAAGTGTAGACATCTAAACTGGTGCGGTTTTCAGAAATTCAACGATTATATAAGTGTAATAAAATGATAAATCAACAACTTGGTGGACAACACCTCGATACTGAAGATATACGTAAATATAAAGAAACGTCAAGTAAAAAACATTATGTGGGAAAGATTTATTCAGAAGATGAATTTAACTCTGTCTGGACCAAAGTATTATCTGGCGAATTAACTCGATTTCCCTATAGAATTTGGCAAGAGCATGAAAATTGTTTAACTGTTTTAAGTTGCGCAATAACTCAAGCAAGAGAGGAGTACGATTTAGAGCGTAAACTAATGAAGGATAGGAAAAAACCTCCTAAAATTTTTAAATATCCAACTTGGACCGAATTAAAAATTAAAAAATTAATTGGTATGTTTACAGGATATTCGGCAGAAGATAAAAACCGAATACCTTATTTTAATAGGTCTTTAAGAGACGCATATATTCAAGAGGGAATATTAAATCAAGACGCAATAAACTTTGATTATTTTGCATCAATATTTGATTTAGCATTTCCCGCAGGTGATCGAAAAATGAGTGAAGAAGAGCGTCTTAGACGAAACATTATACGAGATACAACTTTTTTAACTATACTCGATGCAGGAGATGAGGGAATAACTGAAAGCATTATTAAAAATACGGCTATCTCGGGCACATCTAAAAATCGTCCTTATGGTTTTATTTGGGCTAAAAAAAATTTAGTTCCATGGCATAAAGTTACTGGAAAAACCGGTGAACAAAAATGGACTGGTTCAAAAGTAGTTCAAGAAAGTAGTGATTTTGCAAAAAAATATGGTGGTTTCTCAAAAAAATTACTTTTGGAACACCGTCGAGGTGATTTATTAAATGCATTAAGTCCATATGGATTTACAATAAATATAATGCGAAAACGACCAACAGTTGCAGAATATATAAAACTTTAAAATATTAAGATTTTAATTAAAATTATGGGTGTACCGTTTAAGGATCTGGTTGTAAGAGAACCAATTTCCATTGAAGATTTACGTGGTAAAAAGTTAGCGGTCGATGCATATAATATTCTTTACCAATTTCTTTCAGCAATTCGTCAAAGGGATGGAACACCTTTAACGGATAAAAATGGAAATATTACTTCTCATTTAAGTGGCTTGTTTTATCGAACTCTCAAACTATTGCAAGTTGGAGCACAACCCTGTTTTGTTTTTGATGGTGAGGCACCTGAATTAAAATCTGAAACACAAGAATCGAGAGCTAAAATAAAAATTGCTGCTACGGAAAAACACAAAATCGCCTTAGCATCAGGTGATTTAGAAAGTGCGAGGAAATACGGGCAACAAACATCAAGACTTACACATGAAATGGTTGTTGAAGCCAAAGAATTAATTGAAGCAATGGGTTTACCGCATGTCCAAGCAGTCGGTGACGCTGAAGCGCAAGCAGCATATATGGTTCAACAAGGACATGCTTGGGCAGTTGTTTCTCAAGATTATGATGCATTACTTTTTGGTGCAAATAAAGTTGTACGAAACCTTACTGTTTCGCAGAAAAAAACAAAAACGCGATTAATTTCTTCAGAATTACTAACTTTAGCAGATATACTTAATGTACTTAAAATGGATTTACCAAAACTTGTAAATGTAGCAATTCTTGTGGGTACAGATTATAATACGGGTATTAAGGGAGTTGGACCAAAAACTGCAGTAAAAATAATTCAAGAAAATCGTTTTTCTGAATATAAAGAAAAAATACCACGTTTAGATGCAGTACGCAATATTTTCTTAAAACCTGCCATTACTAGTAATTATTCACTTGAATGGAAACCTATGAATTTTCAGAAAATTCGTGAGATTCTTTGCGAAAGACATGGATTTAAAGAAGATAGAATTAATTCAGCATTAAGTCCTAAAAAAATGAAAATAGATAAAAATCAATCCAGTTTAGGCGATTTTTGATTTTAGTATTTTAAAATTATGTAATACTACTAACAAATATAGTAATATAATAAATCCAGCTAAAATGTAAAAATAAAGTGCATCCATTTGATAAATGAACCAACTAATTATTGTAAATCCAATTATAGATAATAGTTTGTAAGTAAAAACTCCTTTTTCACCCTCTTTTTCTTCTAGTTTTTTTATGATTTTGTTGCTTTCTTGCTGGATTCCAAATTTATTCAAATCAAATTTTGTTAGAATTTCATCTAGAAACTCAAGTATAACTATAATGAAAATCAATAGAATATACAACCATATCATGTTTGATTGTATATTTCAAAACATATAAGTTTTCCTAAAAGAAAAGAAGCTTAATTCCAGATAAAATTAATACAATCACTATTATATATCTAACAAATTTGTTACCTTTTTTAATCGCCGCATGTGCACCAATCCAACCACCTAGACTCATACCAAATAGAAGAGGTATTCCATATTCATAATTAATATATCCTAAATATGCAAACAATATTACTGACAAGATAATTGCAAATATGCTCGCGATTTTATTCAAAGCACTTGATTTAATAAATGTTAAACCAAAAAATGGTACAAATGCAACTAGTGCTAATAATCCAGATCCTCCACCGAAAAATCCCGCGTAAACTGAGATCGCAAAATAAATTACATAACCTACATATCTTTTGGATTTTGATGTTTTTTTCTCCAATATCCCAAAATCTTTGATAAACAAAAAAGGAACTAGTGTGATAAGGAGTACTCCTACAATTTTAAGAACAATCTCTGAATCAAGATCTAATAATAATTTCATACCAAGCAATACTCCCAAAATTCGTACAGTTAATATTGGTGCGAAATATTTCCATTCAATTTGCCCTTCTTTATGAAATTTAGCTGCACTAGAACCAAAATAACCTATTGCAGCAAATTTATTTGTTGCAACGGCTACTTGCGCAGGTAAACCTAACAATATCAATCCAATACCTGATAACATTCCACCGCCACCAGCAATTCCGCCAAGAAATGCGGTCATAAAACCTAATATAAATAATCCAATTAGTATAATTATATCCATTTTACTTTAGAATCTTATCAACAATTTTTTCTGCTTGCTTTCTTTTTTTCAGATGTGTTGTACTGAATTTAGTCATTTTTTCACAAGCAATCTTTTTGCAATCACCACAAAGTAAATCACCACTTGAGCAACGTTTTTTAATATCTGCAAGTTTTTTATCATCTTCAATTAAACCAAATTTATATAATTCAAATACTTTGCAAATATCGGGTTGTCCACCTAATGCTCTTTGTTCTTCAGGCGTAATTCGTCCACCGGTAAATGCTTTTTTCTTAATTTTTCTGCAAGCTACTTCAGCAGAGTCATTTAAGAAAATAATTCCTTCTGGCTCACGTTTACTCATTTTTGGAGATCCAGTTAATGCACCAATAAATTTATGATATGTTCCAGCTGGTGGGATTAATTTATGTTTTCTAGCAACATCTCGCGTTAATCTAATATGTGGGTCTTGGTCAAATCCACCCGGTATAACTGTTGGAATTTTCCCATTTTCAAGTTGAGGTTTTAAAATATCTCCAATTTGGGTTAAAGCTGCATTATATAATCTAATTTCATGCGGACCATATATTGATTTGAGCATATTATTTGTTACATTATTTGAAAATACTTGTGCAGCGCGTAGGACTGTGAGATCATTACTTTGTCGGTAAAATATAGTTTTTTTTGGGTCTAGTCCTAAAGCAATACAATCAATAATATTATCTCGAGTTATTTTGGTTGCTTCGTTTAATGGAATTTCATTATCTGCTAAGCTTTCTATATCGGCAATACAAAAGTAAATTGTTCCACCTTGTTTTTGTAAATAAACTAGCTGATCAACAACCATTTTTGAGCCAATATGAAAGAAATTGGATGGTTTAATGCCATGAAGAACTGCAAAAGGCCTTTTCTTTTCTATTGCATCAATAATCATCTCAAAATCACGATGACCATAAATAATGCCTCGACGATAAAGATAAATTGGATTGGGCAAGTATTTTACTAATGGTTTAAATGCAGATACGCCAAACTCTTTAAGCAATTTATCATAATCCTTAATCTCAGATGTTCCAAACGGATCAACTTTGTTTTCTTTACTCATTTTATTTCACCTCGCTTTTCGTTATTAATAGTTTCTAAGTCAATTTCAAACCCTTCACCAGAACCACATCCTTTTGTGTTTGGATTAAACAGTTTTACTAACTCCAACGGTTTATTAAGGATATTTATATCAGCGTGTATTAATTGCATTATTCGTATAAAAAATCCATGCGATATACATAAAATTTGTTTATTATCTTTTGCAAGTTCCTTTAGAACCTGTAGCAAGTCTTGGATACGATTTATTACAGATTCTTTACTTTCAGTTAATTGATTTTTTACAAAAGCCTCAATAAATCTTTTTCTAGCAAGTCTAATATTGACATTAAAATACTTAATTTCAGAACTTGTCTTTATTTTATATTCTTCACCGTTGTTGTTAAATTCCATTTCATTTATGAATTGGTTCATTGCATGAGCTACTTCCCGTAACAAATTAGTTGGAATAATTTTTATAATATGTTTAATCTTTTTTTGAATGAGATTTGCTGTTTGTATCGCTCTTAATGTGTCTGAACATAATATAATCCTTACATCTGAAAAGTCATTCTTTATAACTGAATTATCAAATATCTGTGGTGAATATATACTCTTACCAAGTAAATCAAAGCTTTCATATAAACTACATCCCTCTTTGAGATATGGATATGGTGCGCATTTAATAATTTTCATTTTCATTGAAGTATTTTGATAATGGGCACAGTCACATTAGTTAATTTATCCAGTGGATCGTATCTTGTGAGAGAACAATTGTTAAATAAATTTACATTTGGACTTTCATAATTAACAAATATTAGTTTATCTAACTTATCTATACCAACATGATTTCGTAAAAGCACACTAAAAGCCATATACTGTGCCATATATCGAATAGTTAATTCAAAATCATTTTCGTTTCTACCAAGTATATCTCTATACTTAAATTCACGTTTAGTGGATATATCACCTAAATAATTATTCGTGCTTATGCTCTTTGTTTTTTTAATTCTATCTTCAAAGGTTTCCTGCATTTTGTAAAAACAATCACTTGAAAAAAAGTCCCTAAATCTGTATCCAATAATTCGATTATCTGATTGTTCATTTATCTTATTAACAGATTGCTGACAACGAGCAGTAAATTCATTAAGATCACCGTCAGTTAATCGATTTAATACTTCAGGCATATCTGATTCAGTGTCTGCTAGAAGTATACTAAAAGTTGGCGTAATTCCAAAACTATCAAATAGATCTAATAGTCGTGGACTATTATACATATACGTCCTAGCACTGGGACTGATTCCATCACCCAATGAAAAATCTTTGTTGTAATCAGCACACACTGCACCATATATTGATACGTTATCAAGTTTTTTATCAAACAATGAATATATGAAGTTAAATAAATTATTGCTAGCACCTATTACTATTTTGCTATTATTTCTGCAGATAGATTCCAAATTCATACAAAACTTTAATGTTTTATCAAGAGCAGTTTTATTGTCAAACTTAGTGTAAAAATCATTAGTTCTACTATGTGTTTTTATGACTGATGTAGATATGGTGCTAGGAAATTTAATGCTCTGAGATAATTGACGATATTCTTGCGCAACTTTACTATATGTAGGGTTTTGATAAGCTACAAAGACTTGTTCTAGTTCAGATTCAGAAAAATAATGTAATAATTTATTGCGCATTTTTGGTTTTAATTTATCAACTGATGAAGTAAATAATGCTAATTGTTTTAGTTTCCCCAGTATTTCCTTTTTTTTGTGTGGAACTAAATCAAATAATGCAATATTAATAATTTCTTCAATATTATTACGGTTTTTCATCGCGTCCTACTTACAAAAATCCCAACTACAAATCTTCCTAAATCAGTTAGCTCAACGCTTCCATTTGATATAATTAAATTAGCTCTCTTTAATTTGGCTAGAACTGACTTAATTGTGCTTGTTGCTAAATTCTGTTCTTGAGAAATCCGTTTAACTATTTGATATTGATTCAAACCTTGCTTATCAACAAGAGACAAAAGAACTTGTTTAGTTCGCGTTGAGATAAATACATCTAGAAATGATTCAAACGGTTGTATGCCACTGACATTCGCCAGTCAAGCCAGACTTTACTGACGCCTCACATATTGTTTTTATTTTCATTGTATTTTCTCTTAACTTTATTTAATTTATCTTCTTTAAAAAGAATGGGACAAAAAAATTGTCTGAATAAATAAACTGGGGTCCGAGGGATTTGAACCCCCATTAATCGGGCACTCCTTTCCACAAGAATAATTTCTTGGGATTGTAAAACCTTCTTTTTTAAAGAAGGGATTCCTTGGAGCCGACCACACTGCCGGGTTATGCTAGGACCCCGTTTTCTTTCGCTAAGGCTAACACCAAAAATAATCACCTAAAACGAAACTTTCAGCTAGCAAAGTGTTCTTAATTTGTCCAGGGATACTCACCATATACCATTGCTAACCAATTCTACGTATTTTGAATTGTTTTTAAAGTTTTCGTCATAGTATAGAAAACTATTTATCGATCGATGGAACTCAAAACCTTATGAGAAAATTCACTAAACTTTTACTTTTTTCTGCTGTTGAATTCATCATTATGGCTGCATTTCTTAATTTATCGGAAATTTCCAAGTTAGCGTCTTCAGTTTTATTTCCTCCAATTTTTGCAATAACCCTTTACTTTTTTGTAGTAATTGCCTTTGATGTTGAGAGACAAGGCATTAAACGAATTGATTTTGTTTTTGCACTTTTGTTAGCTAGCGTTGCTTTAATTTCATCTGGTGCAGGTTTTCATTATGCTGCAAATGATATTAATGATGTTTTTCTAAAGGAATCTGGATTAAGTGCGCATCTTCCCGAAGCAATTTTAGATAGAATATATTATTTAGATGAAAACTTTTCTCACGCAATATTATTAGTGGGTTTTTTAGGAATAGTTATTTCAACAATTCTTTGGTGGTATTTACGTAGATATAATCTACCGACGATGTCTGAAGAATTAGCAGGAAGTACCTTTGACCAGTTTATAATTATTTTTATTGGATCACTTTTAGGTGGAATTTCTTCATTTCTTTCGATTGAGGCACAAATTGTGAATTATGTTATATCTATACTAGCAATATTCTCTGTTTTGTTTGTCTTGAAATTCAGAAAAAATAAAATAACGATCGAAGGTAGAGATTTTATTATGTTTATTTTGACATATATAGCAGCATTTTTTGCTATTTCTGTTGTATATTATTTA
>Ga0075122_10000941_pt1 | contig 21564 bp, 21 predicted proteins | sample AntAceMetag02UKB_FD_69790 | JGI IMG/M metagenome (GOLD analysis project Ga0075122, IMG submission 69790) | Saline lake microbial communities from Ace Lake, Antarctica - Antarctic Ace Lake Metagenome 02UKB | ecosystem: Environmental > Aquatic > Non-marine Saline and Alkaline > Saline | place...
AAATGGTTAGGATGGAGTCCTGACCAGTTTGGTCTTTAAATGGTTAGGATGGAGTCCTGACCAGTTTGGTCTTTAAATGGTTAGGATGGAGTCCTGACCAGTTTGGTCTTTAAATGGTTAGGATGGAGCTTAGTCAGTTTGTTTTTTGTAAATTTTAAAAAATGGATAAATATATTAACGATTTAAAACAGGAATTCGTGGAAGCATTTGAGCACCTGAGGATAGAGTTGGCCAAAGTGCATACCGGAAGAGCAAGCGCAGGCTTGATAGAAGATTTAAGCGTTGACTATTTCGGCGCCCAAACCCCCCTTAAGTCACTAGCATCAATAACAGTAACTGCACCAAGGGAAATGAAAATTGAGGTTTGGGATGAGACTGCTGCAAAAGCTGTTGCAGACAGCCTGTCAAAAGCTTCTCTTGGCTCACTTCCGCAGACCGAAGGCAGGGTTATTCGCTTGAATTTGCCACCAATGACCGGCGAGAATCGCGAACGAATGATAAAAATCGTCCACGAGCTTCTAGAAAAAACAAAAGTCTCACTTAGAAATAGCAGAGAACAGGCTTGGACAAAAATACAAGAGCAAGAAAGAGCCGGCGACATAAGGGAAGATGACAAATTCCACCTTAAAAATGATATTCAAAAACTAATAGACGAGTACAACAAAAAAATCGACGAATTGGGTGGCAACAAAGAACAGGAACTAAAGAATTAAGGAAACTCTAATTCTTTGACGGGAGAACGTAAGGAATTAATCTATTTATATCTATAAATAAAAATGAACCTAATTTTAGGCATCCTACTTTTCAGTCTTCTCATATTGGTCCATGAACTAGGACATTTTCTGGCAGCGAAGAAGGCAAAAACTAGAATAGAAGAGTTCGGTCTTGGCTATCCGCCAAGAATTTTTGGTATTTATAGGCAGAATAAGAAATCCTCTCCTCTTGGCAAGAAGAGTTTTCTTGGCTGGGGAAGTAAAGAATGGGTTTTTATCGGGAGGAAAACAAAGAAAAAAGAGATAAAACAAACGATCTACTCACTAAACTGGATACCTTTCGGGGGTTTTTTGAAGATGCTTGGTGAAAGTCGAGAAGAAAACGGAAAAGAAGTGAAAAAAGACAGTTTTGAAGCTCAAAGTGCTTTCAAAAGATCGGTAATTATACTTAGTGGGGTTTTTTTCAATATCATTTTTGCGATGTTGCTTTTGATCATAATGTTTGCCTCAGGTGCGCCTGTCGTATCAGATGAAGAGACATCAGTGCCGCTCAAAAATGAGGCAATTGTTATTGCAGAGATTAGAGATGATTCTCCGGCCAATGAAGCAGACATAAGAATGGGCGACAAGATCGTGAGCATTGCACTTTCCGATAAAAGTAAATTGATTGACGTTTTTACAGTTGAGGAAGTGCAAAATTTTACTAACGAAAACAAGGGAAGTGAAATCTTGTTAATAATTGAACGAGGCGGATTAGTAATAGAAAAGGAACTTGTTCCGAGGGTAGACTTTCCTGAAGACGAAGGACCAATGGGAATAGCTCTTATGAAGACAGGGATCGCCAGATATCCTTGGTACGAAGCAATAAGAAGGGGAGTTCTTTATACCTTTCAGCTTCTCCAAACAATTCTTTACGGTTTTTTTACTATATTTAAAAACTTACTTACCAAGGGAAGAATGGTTGGCCAGGTTGCTGGTCCGGTTGGATTGTTTCGTCTAACGAGTCAAGCTGCCAGTCTCGGATTTAGCTATTTTCTGCATTTCGGTGCCATTATATCTTTGAATCTTGCAGTTCTTAACGCTCTCCCAATTCCAGCTCTTGATGGGGGTCGCTTCCTTTTCATCATCATAGAGAAGGTCAAGGGTTCTCCTATCAGCGCCAAAGTCGAAAGAATAGCCAACTCAATAGCGTTTTCTTTATTGATTTTCTTGATGATATTTATTACAATTCGTGACATCATGAAACTTTTCTAACAGAAGGATCTTAAATTACTTGAGAACCTTGATAAAAAAGTTCCTAATTTAATACTATAAGAACCTCTCTGACTACAGAGAGAACCTTGAAAAAATATGAAACAATCAAAACTTTTCTAGACTGCCGCCAAAAAAGTTCCTAATTTAATAATATGAAACAATCAAAACTTTTTTACAAAACTTCAAAAAGTGTCTCTGAAGCTGACGGAGCGGCAGAGATTAAATTTTTGCTTCAAGGCGATTACATAGAGAGATTAGCTTCGGGTGTTTATAGTTTCTTGCCTCTTGGATGGCGAGTGATGCGCAAGCTTACTGAGTTGATTAGGCGAGAGATGGATTCTATTGGAGCCCAAGAAGTGTCCCTACCAACCTTACAACCAAAGAAAATATGGGAAGAGTCTGGGAGATGGGATGCTATGGAGCCGCCCCTATTTAAACTAGAAGATCAACACAAAAAAGAATTTGCGCTTGGACCCACACACGAAGAAGTAATGACTGGACTAGCAAAGAAAAGGATAAATTCTTACAAGAATTTACCGGTTTACCTATATCAGATTCAAACAAAATTTAGAAATGAAATTAGGGCTACTGGCGGTCTTTTAAGAACAAGAGAATTCCTTATGAAAGATCTTTATAGCTTTCATGATGATTCCAAAGATTTAGCAGAGTATTATAAGCTAGTCGCCAAAACATATCATAGAATATTTGATGCGCTTGAATTAAATGTTCTGCAAATTGACGCGGTTTCTGGAAGCATTGGCGGAGAAACCTCGCATGAATTTATGGTGCCTTCTGATTCTGGAGAAGATGAGGTTTATTATTGTAACGAGTGTAAGCTCGGGTTTAGCGCAGAATATTTACAAGAAAAAAGGCAAAAAGATTCTAATATCCCAAAGTGCGAGAAATGTGGTGATAAGCTAAGTGTTGAATCGTGCATAGAGTGTGGTCATATATTTAATCTTGGAGATAAATATTCAAAGAGCATGAAGCTTGAGTATGTTGATAGGGATGGCAAGAAAAACAATGTTTTAATGGGTTGCTACGGAATTGGCCTGGGTCGTATTATGGCAACAGTAATTGCTGTGCATCATGACGAGAGAAGGATTATTTGGCCCAAATCAATAGCGCCATTTGAAATACATCTCATAAATCTTAATCTTAAAGACGAAAAACAAATAGAAAGAATTGAAGAAATAGAGAAAGAGCTCATAGAAAAGGGAATAGATGTGCTTTATGACGACAGGTTAGGCGTTAGTGCTGGAGAGAAACTGGCTGAGGCTGATCTTATCGGCGCACCTATCAGAATCATTGCAAGCGAAAAGACCTTAGCGGAAAATAAATTGGAGATTATGACACGCAAAGATAAAAACGCAGAACTGATTGACATAGACAAGGCAATTAGTAGTTTGAAGCTTTGAGTTATTAAAATGATTAAAGTAGATGGTAATAAAATAGCCGAAGGTGTCTTGGGCAAGCTTGGGTCACAAGCTAAGGGCTTGGGTCTGGCGGTGGTACAAGTAGGAGACGATAAGGTTAGCGGTCTTTTTATTGGCAAAAAAAAAGAAATTGCAGAAAAAATAGGAGTTAAATTCAAGCTATTCCAATTTCCAAGTAGCATTTCTACGAGAGCTCTCAGGCAAGAGATAAGGAATATCGGTGACAACAAGGGCGTTGACGGTGTGCTTGTTCAGCTTCCTTTGCCTGAAAAAATAAACACACAGTATATTTTAGACTCAATTCCTTCAAGAAAAGACGTAGATATGTTAAGCTCATTATCAGTTGGTCGTTTCATGACTGGGAAGGCAGAAACAATTCCTCCAGTTGCCGCCTCTATATTGAAGATACTGGATATTCATGATATAAAGATAAAATCTAAGATAGTTGTTGTTGTTGGTTCGGGAAGATTAGTTGGACGTCCAATGATCCACGTACTTCTAAGGCAGGGCGCGACTGTTATCGTGCTAAACTCATCCACTAAGAACATTACCACTTTTACCAAGATGGCCGATATGGTGATTTCGGGAACAGGTAAGCCGGGATTGATAACAGGTGACATGATCAAGGATGGAGCTATCTTGATTGATGCGGGCTTGAGTACAAAGAAAACAAAATCAGGCAAACTGAGCTTTAGGGGGGATATTGATCACCAAAAAGCATCAAACATTAATTTACTTGTACCTGCGATTGGTGGTGTTGGGCCAATTACGGTCGCAATGGTAATGAAAAATCTTTTAATTTTAGCAAAAAATAAATGAGTATGATTAAATATCTCACACAGGAAGGTTTTGATAAGCTTAAGAAAGAACTAAAAGGGCATCTAGATCGGAGATCCGTGATCGCAAAAAGGATAGAGGAGGCGAAAGCTATGGGCGATCTCTCAGAAAATGCTGACTATAGCAAGGCAAGAGAAGAGCAGTCCTTTAACGAAGGAAAGGTTCATGAAATAGAGAGGATTCTTTCTTCAGCAGAGTTAATTAAGAAAAAAAACGGACATACTATTGGCATTAATTCAACAGTTAAGGCGATGGAAAGAGGTGGCAAGGAGCATGTTTATCAGATCGTTGGAGCTGGTGAATCCGATCCTCTCGTGGGAAAGATTTCATATGAAACACCTTTTGGAGAACAGTTTTTTGGCAAGAAAGCAGGTGATGTAGTCGAAATAAACACTCCATCAGGAACAAAAGTATTTAAAATAGTATCTATTAGTTAAATGGCATTAGAAGATATCAAAAAGGCGAGAATAGAAAAACTCAATTACCTAAGAGATAAGGGAATCGACCCATATCCAATTAAAAACAAGAGAACTAACACGATCAATGATGTTGTTAAGCAGAAAGAAGAATTGCTTAAGAGCGAAAGCAAGGTAGTCTTAGTTGGGCGAGTCGAAAGCTTAAGGGGTCATGGTGGTTCGAGTTTTTTGAACATTAAAGATGAGTCTGGAGATATTCAACTATTTTTCAGAAAAGACACTCTAGGCGAAGAAATCTTTACTTTATTTAGAAATGGTTTAGATATTGGTGATTTTATTGAAGTTACTGGCACTCTTTTTATAACAAAAAGCGGCGAATTGACCCTACAGGCAAGTGACTGGACCATGTTATCAAAAGCTACTAATCAATTACCTAGTCAATGGTATGGTCTCAAGGATTCAGAGACCAAGCTAAGAAAGCGTTATTTGGAGTTGATGACCAATCCAGAACTTAAAAAGAGAATAGAGTTTAGGTCAAAACTAATGAAAAGCCTTAGGAGCTTTATGGACAAAAATGACTTTTTAGAAGTAGAGACTCCGATTTTACAAGCTCAGGCCGGAGGAGCCTTGGCCTCGCCATTCAAAACAAAACTTAACTCACTTGGAATAGATCTTTATCTTAGAATCGCCCCTGAGTTATATTTGAAAAGACTTGTCATCGGTGGATTTGAGAAGATTTATGAAATTGGTAAAAATTTCAGGAACGAAGGCATAGATCATTCTCATAATCCAGAATTTACAGAAATGGAATTTTATTGGGCTTACTCCGACCATGAGAAGCTTATGGATTTTACAGAAGAAATGATGCGAGAAATAGTGAAGATAATCGATGACAAGAAGTCAAAATTTCACCAATATTTTACAAAAAAACTCCCTAGACTTGATTATAAAACAATTCTTAAAGATCATGCTGATATCGATTGCGATAAAGTAACGAAAGAAGAGCTTAAGAAGATTCTTAAAGAGAGAAAGTTAGGCGCTGACAAAGAAGGGGACAAATGGACGCTGATTGATGAGTTATTTAAGAAGGTTTGTCTTAAAGAGATTGATTACCCATTTTTCTTAATTAATCATCCCATACAAATATCGCCATTAGCTAAAAAGAATGAAGGTTCGGATACAACCGTGGCTAGATTTCAATTAATTATTGAGGGACTTGAGGTGGTCAACGCCTATTCTGAGCTTAACGACCCAATCGATCAAAAGGAAAGATTTGAGAGTCAACAAGAAAGGATGGAAGAAGGAGAAAAAGAGACTCACCCACACGATAAAGATTTTGTTGAGGCTCTTGAATATGGCATGCCACCAACCGCTGGATTGGGCATGGGAATTGATAGGTTAATTGCTCTTATGACAGGAGCTAATAGTCTCAAGGAGATTCTGGCATTTCCATTGGTTAGGCCGAAAAAGACAAGCAATAAGCCTAAGGATACGAATTAAAAATTATGTTAGATATAAATTTTAATTATTCAGAGGATAAGAAAATTCACAATTAGATTATGTTAGATATAAATTTTATTAGAGAAAACAAAGATATAGTTTCAGACGTTATCAGGAAACGGAAATCTTCTGTTGACCTTAATAAAGTCTTGGAATTCGACAAAGAAAAAAGAGAATTAATTAAGAAATCGGAAGAATTAAGGCAAGAAAGGAATAAATTATCGGTTGGTGGCGGAAAAGACGAGGCGTTAATGAAAAAAGGGAAAGAAATTAAGGTAGGGATAGGTAAGATTGAAAAAGAACTTCAAGAAACTACCGAGAAACTTGAATCACTCCTTTTATTAATTCCCAACATTCCTGATGACGATGTTCCAGAGGGCGAGAGCGAGGAAGATAATAAAATAATAAAAGAGTGGGGCAAGCCTAAGGAATTTGGCTTTAAGTTAAAAGACCATCTAGAACTAGGCAAGGATTTGGATATTATTGATATGGAGCGAGGAGCCAAAGTATCTGGAAGTGGCTTCTATTATTTAAAAAACGAAGGGGCCCTTCTAGAGCTGGGACTGATCAACTTTGCGATTTCAAAGCTTAGGCAAAAAGGCTTTAATTTTTTAATAGTTCCAGACCTTGTTAGAGAAAAGGCGATGATTGGTACGGGTTTTTTTCCAACAGATGAAGCTGAGGTTTATAAGACCGAAAGAGACGATCTGTTTTTAGTAGGAACCTCGGAGGTAGGTATTGTTTCCTATCACGGCGATGAAGTTTTGGATGCCAGCAAACTACCACTTAAATATGCTGGCTTTTCACCATGTTTTAGGCGCGAAGCCGGTTCCCACGGAAAAGACACCAAGGGACTATTTAGGGTTCATCAATTTAATAAGGTAGAGATGGTCGTTTTCGCGAAACCAGAGGAGTCGGAAGAAATACATCAAGAGATATTGGGGATCAGTGAGGAGATTTTACAGGAACTTGAGCTTCCGTACCAAGTTGTCATCAATTGCTTAGGCGATCTAGGACTTCCCAATAAAAAACGATACGATATTAACACCTGGATGCCATCGTGGGAGAAACACAGAGAAACACACTCAGCATCAAATGATGGTGACTTTCAGGCGAGACGTTTAAACATAAAATATCGTGAAGATGGCAAGCTCAAGCTTTGTCACACTTTAAATAATACAGCCATTGCCAGTCCCCGATTACTTATCGCATTATTGGAGAATCATCAACAGGAGGACGGATCTATCGTCATACCAAAGGCGCTACATCCATTTATTGACTTTGAAAGAATTGAAGCGAATTATGGCAAAGAAAAAAGAGAAAAGCGGTAGTCTGGGAGTGTTCTTTTTGAATGAAGAAAAGAGGAAAAAGTTAATTTTGCCTACAGTTGTTTTGTCGGCTTGTCTGTTTGCCTTGGTTTTTGTCGAAACAGGCATAGCTTTCGTAAATATTCAAAATTTTTTAGAAATAAGATCATTAGCAAGTCTAAGCGTCATAGAAAAAGGAAAGTCGGGGTTAGGGGAAATGACAGTTATTGAAACGAAGACGGTTGGCACGGGGCAGCCGTATAGAAATTGGAGAAAAGACGGGTTTCCCGTGAACTCGAAAGCCGTTTTGGTTTATGACCTTACTACAGGCAAAGTGTTATTAGATTATAATGCAAAAGAGGTTCTGCCTATGGCCAGCGTAACAAAGTTGATGAGTATGGTAGTCATTGAGGACAACAGAGCAATTTTTGGTGATAACGAATGGCTCCAATTCACTCTTGAGGATATTGAAATTGAGGGCAAGAAAAATATCTTTGCAATTGGGGAAGAGTATGGCATTGACAGTCTAATTGCGGCTGCACTTATATCGTCAAGCAATGAAGCAACTTCTTTGTTGGCTAGATCCGTGAGCAGTGCTACCGGAAATGACTTTGTTAAAATGATGCAAGAGAAGGCTCGGGTTATCGGTCTTGAAGAAACCAGATTTTCAAATCCAATTGGGTTTGATGGTGACCATTTTTCAACGACCAGGGACATAGCGGCTCTATTAGAGTGGATTTTGGGGAACAGGCCTGAGTTATTAGAGAAGTCGACGCTTTTGCAAACAACTATTCGGTCAAGGACAGAGAAAGAGGTCCTTATAAGAAATACGAATTACATGATCTTGGGAGAATTTCATGGAATTGTCGGAAGTAAAACTGGCTATACAGACCTAGCTCAGGGGTGTATGGCGCTTGTAAAAAAAATTGAAAATGATCTTGTTGTCTTTGTGATCTTGGGTTCAGAAAACCGAACAACAGAAATGAGATCATTAATTAATTGGACTGAATCAGCATACGGATTTTAACCAAGGTTCTTTCCGGCGTGCCGGAGAGGTTCTTACAGATTTTAAAAAATGGATAATACAACATTTGAAGTTATTAGACTGATTATCATTGCAGTGTCGAGCTTTCTATTAGCTCTTTTTTTCACGCCTCTTTTAACGAAGTTTTTGGAAAAATATAAGTTAGTTAAGTACGTAGAAAAGTCGGATGCCCCTATTTTTAATAAGATGCACAAAAAAAAAGAGGGGACGCCAACGATGGGAGGAATATTGGTTTGGGGGACGGTTTTGATAGTGATTCTTCTTTTTGAATTTCTGTCGAGCCTTGGAAAAGGTACGTACTTAGAAACGCTTGGATTTTTATCTAGATCAGAGACGTATTTGCCGCTTGGTGCCATGCTTGTTTCGGCGTTACTAGGAATGGTAGATGATATTTTTGGAATCTTGAGAGTTGGAGCACGAAAGGCAGGTCTCAGGATAAGAGAAAAAATTATTTTATATACACTAGTTGCAAGTTTCGGTGCTTGGTGGTTTTACGCTAAGCTAGATTGGGATTTAATTAAGATTCCTTTTGCCGGGGATTTTTATATTGGACTTTGGTATATACCGGTCTTTATCTTTATTATCGTTGCCACTTCCTTCTCTTCTAATGAGACAGACGGGCTAGATGGTTTGGCTGGTGGAGTTTTGATGGTTGCGTTCACGGCCCTTGGTATAATCGCCTTTACTCAAGGGAAGATGGATCTAGCTGGGTTTTGCGGTGCTGTTATCGGCGCTCTTCTGGCATTTTTATGGTACAACATCTACCCAGCGCGCTTCTTTTTGGGCGATACTGGCTCAATGGGCTTAGGGGTTACCCTAGGAATTATTGCCATGCTTACTAATACCGCATTATTATTGCCATTTATTGGATTTATCCTTGTTTTCGAATCAGTCAGTGTAATAATGCAGACTACAAGCAAGAAGCTTTTTGGTAAAAAAATATTTATTTCGACTCCGATTCATCATCATTTTGAGGCCAAGGGTTGGCACGAATCAAAGGTGACAATGCGATTTTGGATTATCTCTGGAGTCATGGCTGCAATTGGATTAATTCTTTACTTACTAGGATAACTAAATGTTTGGTATTTTTGACTCAGGTGTCGGAGGGCTAAGCGTATATCGTCTGCTGGAAAGAGAATTTCCTAAAGCAGGCTTTATTTATTTAGGAGATACTGCCCATTTTCCCTATGGAGAGAAAAGCGATAAGTCGATCAAGGAATATGCCTCACAAGACGCTAGTTTTCTTGCATCAAGAGGGGCAGGGAATGTAATTATTGCGTGTCATACCGCTTCTGCGTTTGCAGGAAAATACTTAAAATCAAAAGAATCTGAGCTAGGAGTAAAAATTTACGATGTTATTAGTCCAACTATAAGAAAAATTGCCAATTCAAACATAAAACATTTGGGGGTTATTGGTACGCGGGGGACAATTAGTTCAGAAACTTATTTAAATTCACTCAAAAAATTTGGAATCAAAGTCACCTCACAACCTTGCCCTCTATTGGTTTCGCTAATTGAAGAGGGATGGGTTAGAAAATTAGAGACCAGGTCTATTCTCAAGCATTACTTACTGCCACTTAAGAGAAAAAAAATTGATGCCCTGGTTCTTTCCTGCACTCATTACAGCCTTCTCAAGAAGGACATTGCAAAAATTATGGGAAGAAAGGTTGAGATCATTGATCCGGCCCAGGTATTGGTGTCAGAACTAAAAAAGAAAGCAAAGAGTGCAGAAGGAAAAGAAAGCGTGAAAGAATTTTTCGTAACTGACTATCCTTCAAAATTTTCAAAACTTAGCAAGGTATTTTTAGGAGAGCCTATAAATGTTAAAAAAGTAACCCTTGACCTTTCAAACGGCAATGAAAAAAAACCGCGAATTTAAAAACAAAAAGATTACAATTATGGGATTGGGGCTTCATGGTGGTGGAGTTGGCTCTGCCAAATTTTTTGCCGAAGAAGGTGCTAAAGTTACTGTAACAGACATAAAGTCTGAAGACAGGCTGCTTTTATCAATCAAGTTACTTAAGAAATATAAAAACATTAGCTTTGTTGTGGGACAGCACCGCACAGAAGACTTTGCTTCGGCAGATCTAATCATAAAAAATCCAGCAGTCAACCCAAGTTCAAAGTATTTAGAAATTGCTAGACAGAATAAAGTTCCTATCAAAACAGATATCGAGGTATTTTTAGAGAGTTGTCCATGTGAGGTAATCGGAGTGACTGGAACCAAGGGGAAGTCAACAACAGTTGCTCTCATTAAAAAGATTTTAGCGAAAGAATTTGATCGTGTAATTTTAGCGGGCAACGTTAGGGTATCCGCCCTTGAGCAACTAAAAAAAATAACCAAGAAATCTATCTGTATATTAGAACTTTCAAGCGCACAGCTTGAAGATCTGGCATTATTCAAAAAAAGTCCACACGTATCAGTCGTTTTGAACATTTTGCCAGACCATCTTAATCGCCACAAGAATTTTCAGGCCTATATTGAGGCGAAAAAGATCATTTTTGCTCATCAAAAACGGAAAGACTTTTTGATTCTTAACCAAGACGATCAGATTCTTAAAAGTTTTTCTGAAAGAGCCAGGGCTAAGGTTTTATTTTTTGGAACAGAAAAGACTCTATTTTTTGGAACAGGAAAGTCCAGTGGTGCGTATAGGAAGAAGGGCGGCGCTATCTATTTTTCTAATGAAAAGCAGGTTGTTCTTAAGAAAAGCGATTACTCGGAAAACTTGGGTGGACACAATGTATCTAATTTGCTTGCGGCTGTCACCGTAGCCAAGCTTTACAAGATAGACAACTCCACTATTAGAAGTGTCGTTGGGGCATTTAAAAAACCAGAAGGAAGAATCGAGCTGATAAAGACAAAGAAGGGAGTGAAGTATTACAACGATACAACAGCCACCATGCCTGATGCAGCTATTTGTGGCATTAAGAGCTTTAAGGGAAAAAATATCACCCTAATTGCAGGAGGAGAGGATAAGGGGCTCGATTATGCCTTGATGGCTGATGAAATTATTTTAAACGTTAAAAGACTAATCCTTTTTGACGGGACTGCATCTGAAAAACTTATTAAAGAACTAATAATTAGGGCGAAAACAAAAAAGAAAAGCTTAAAAAAACTCCTAATAGGGAAATCAGTAGGGACTGTGACTGATGCAGTGAAAATCGCCACAGAACATTTGGAAGCTAAAGACAATATTGTGCTTCTTTCTCCGGGTGCCGCAAGTTTCAATATGTTTGAAAATGAGTTTGACAGGGGAAATCAATTTAATAAAGCAGTCTTAGGCTTATGATGAGAGCCCTAAAACATCGGCCAGATAAATTGTTGCTGTTTCTTGTAATATCTCTGGTATCAATCGGGCTTTTTGTGCTTGCGAGTGCGTCACTTGTTAAGTCACAAACTACTTTTCAAGAAAGTTATTACTATCTACAACACCAATTTATCTTTGGCACCCTGATCGGTGCCTTATTTTTTTATTTAGGATTTAAGATCAAATATGTTTTTTGGCGCAAAATCGTTATTGTGCTGTTTTTAATATCACTGGGACTACTTTGTCTTCTGTTTTTGCCGCAATTTGGCGTGAAATTGGGTGGCGCACGGCGTTGGATAAATATTGGCGGACAAGTTTTTCAACCATCAGAGTTCATTAAGATTACTTTCATAATGTATATCGCCGCTTGGCTTTCCAGCAGGTCAAAGGACATTAACTCAATATCTAAAACAGTTATTCCCTTTATCACCTTAAATGGCGCATTAGGAGTACTATTCTTGCTGCAGCCCGACATGGGAAGTCTTTTAATCATTTATGTTTGTAGCGGCCTATTGTTTGCTCTATCTGGGCTTAACTTTAAAATTATCGCAGTTCTTTTAATTATCGGGGTTATTTTAGGTCTCTTTTTGGTGATTCTTTCCCCGTATAGACTGCCACGACTTTTATCATTTTTAGAACCCAATAGTGACCCGTTGGGTTCAAGCTATCAATTAAGACAAGCGTTGATTGGGCTGGGGTCTGGGGGTGTCTTCGGGCGAGGCTATGGACAAAGCATTCAAAAGACTGGTTATTTGCCAGAATCAATAGGGGATTCTATTTTTGTTATTTTAGTTGAAGAATTAGGTATAATTGGTGGAGGGGCTCTAGTTATTATTTTTCTTACAATTGCTCTTAAGGGCTTTAAGATAGCAAAAAGAGCGCCAGATCAATTTTCTAGACTACTAGCTGTTGGCATTACTCTTCTGATCGTTTGTCAGGCATTGATTAATATCATGGCAATTTCAGGTCTTATTCCTCTAACTGGGCTCACTCTGCCCCTTGTGAGCTATGGATCGTCTTCATACATCGCAACACTCTTTGGTCTTGGGGTTTTAATGAATATTTCAACTTATACTCAGAAAACATGATAAACATTATCTTTTCAGGTGGCGGATCGGGCGGACACTTTTATCCGCTTATAGCTGTTGCCAGAGAATTAAAAGAACAGAACAAAGATATAAAAATATACTTTACTGCACCTAAAAATCCGGACAAAGGTGCGCTTAAAAAAGAGGGGATAATCTTTAAGTCAATTGTAAGTGGAAAGCTTAGGCGTTATTTTAGTTTTAAGAACTTTATTTCTCCATTTCTGATTTTGACGGGCTTTGCACAGTCGATCATTTTATTCAATAAAGTATCTCCAAAAGCAGTTTTCTTGAAGGGTGGCTATGGCGCGCTTCCAACAGGGCTTGCAGCACTAGTTCTCAGAGTACCAATATTTATCCATGAATCAGATAGTGTGCCTGGGCTGATGAACAAGATTTTTCATAAGTTCTCTAAGGTAAGTTTTGTGGCATTTAGGGAAGCTTTTCCGGTTAGCTCAAGGGTAAAAGTTGTTGGCAATCCCGTAAGGGACATGTCTAGTAAGCTCACGAGAGATGGAGCCAAAAAAGAACTGGGCATTGCGACTGATAAGCCAATTATTTTTGTCTCAGGTGGTTCTCAGGGAGCGGGCGAGATAAACGAGTTAATCTTTAACTTAATAGGCGATCTTAAGGATGAGTTTTTCACCCTTCATATAATTGGAAAATCGAAAATGGAAGAATATGAGAAAAGATTGGAAGAAAAAGGCACAATAGATGACTATAAAATTTATCCGTATTTATACGAGAAACAGCTAAAAGCAGCTTATAGAGCGGCAGATTTGCTGGTTTTTAGAGCGGGCGCTGGGATGATCTTTGAAGCTGCCAGGAATGCAAAACCATCGATCCTCATCCCTCTAATGAGTTCAGCCGGAGAACATCAATTAAGAAATGCATATAGCTACTCAGCTTCTGGAGCTGGCCTTATCATGGAAGAGCCTAACAAAAATATTCATACCTTCTTGGCGTTGCTCAGAAAAACGATAGGAGATAAAAATAAGCTCAAGGCTATGTCAGAAGCTGCCCAGAAGTTTGCAAAGCCCGACTCGGCCAAAGAAATTGCTAGCACCTTAAATGAATATTTAATCTAGACCAGGAGAGCTGTCTATGATATCCAGCGCCTTTCACAAGCGCTTATCATAGATTGCGTGCGTACTCTATGATATCCAGCGCTTTTCACAAACGCTTATCATAGATTAAGTGCGCACTCTATGATATAATATGAGTATAAATGTAATTCACCAAGCATTAGCTTGGCTGGTTTTTCTATGACAAAAGATGCAAAGACAAAAATAAGAACCTTAGATGAATCTAAGAACCTTGGGGGAAAACGAATAAGAACCTTAGGCAAGCCTGAGAACCTTGACGGGAAATTAAAAATAAAAAAGGGAAGAACCTTCGACAAAGCGTCGAAGAACCTTGACGGAAGAGTGCGAGTTAGAATAGCACCCTCACCAACAGGGCCATTTCATATTGGAACAGCGCGTACAGCGTTGTTTAATTTTTTATATGCCAAAAGAAATGACGGTGATTTTATTTTAAGAATCGAAGATACAGACAAAAAAAGATCCCAAAAACATTTCGAAAAAAACATTATTGAAAGTCTTGATTGGCTTGGGTTAAAAAGAGACGAAGGGCCAGTTGCCGGTGGTAAGTATGGGCCATATCGCCAGTCAGAAAGAACAGAAACCTATAAAAAATACTTAGAAAAACTTCTGAAATCAGGTGATGCATTTTATTGTTTTGAAGAGTCAAAAAGAGGAGCAGAAAAGATAAAAGGCTTTCGCGAAGTCCACTTCTCTAAAGACAGAGACCTTTCACTAGCTGAGGCTAAGAAGCGCATTGCAGCGGGAGAGTCACACGTCATTCGTTATAAGTGTCCCAAAAAAGAAACAATCGTTTTTGGAGACTTAATTCGTGGAAAAGTTGAATTCAAAACAGAAACAATAGGTGATTTCTCAATAGCAAAGAATATCGATGAACCACTCTACAACTTTGCAGCTGTTGTCGATGATCAAGAAATGGAGATTAGTCATGTCATTAGGGGTGAGGACCATATCTCAAACACACCTAAGCAAATTTTACTTCAAAAAACTCTAGGTTTTGATATTCCAAAATACGCTCATTTGCCGCTTATTTTGGGTCCAGACAAAACGAAACTTTCAAAGAGACATAACTCAGTTTCGCTTGAAGACTATAAGAATGATGGTTATCTGTCGGAGGCAATGGTTAATTTTATGGTGCTTTTGGGATGGAATCCGGGAACAGAAGAAGAAATATTTAGTTTAGCAGGGATGATTGACAAGTTTTCTATCAAGAAGGTGCACCTAGCAGGCGCCGTCTTCAATCTAAACAAGCTAGATTGGATAAACGGTCACTACATTAGGAACTTTCCTCTAAAGACGATTGTAGAGCTCTCAAAGAAGTACTTCAAAGAAGAAATTGATGAGGAAATGTTCGAAAAAATTGTTGATATCTCACGGGATAGGCTCAAAAAATTAAGTGACCTTCCAAGAGATACTGGCTTTTTCTTCGATAACCCAGATTATGATGCTACAATTCTTACTTGGAAGGAAATGAAAAAGGTGGGAATTAAGAAGAGCCTTGAAGAGTCACTGGCTATTTTTACAAAACTTAAAGAGGGGGACTTTACTATCGATAAATTAAAAGCGATTCTCCTCAAAAACGCGAAAGAGTTTAATGATGATCGCGGACAGCTTCTCTGGCCACTAAGAGCGGCACTTACTGGTGTAAGTGCATCGCCGAGCCCATTTGAGGTGGCAGCGATTCTAGGTAGAAAAGAAAGCATTAAGAGAATAAAAAAGGCAATAAAGCTAGTAACCAGTAATTAGTAACTAGCAATGATTAGCTTGAATAAAACTGGATTATCGATATGGGGGGCAGTTTTGGTGTGCTTATTGTTTGTTGGTGGCGTTGCCAGAGCGGCAACAATTGATGATATTCAAAGCGAGATCACCGAGCTAGAACAAAGTGTCGAAAGTCTCGACAAAAAATCCCAACAATATCAATCAGCTATCAATGAAAAGAAGAAAGACATAAACACTCTTAGCAATAAAGTCTATATAGTTGGTCAAAACATAAAAAAGCTAGAAAATGATATCTATTTAACCAGTCAAGAAATCAGACTCAAAAACCTTCTAGTTGAGAGCTTAGAAATCGAGATTGATAAAATTTTTCTTGATGTCGATCAAAAAAAAGCAACTCTTGCAGGTCTTATAAAAGCGATAAATGATTTTGATAACAAGGGAATAGTAGAAATTTTCTTTGGATCTGACAAATTGTCAGATTTTTTTGATCAGACACGCTACTTAGAAGTAATTAACGAGAACCTCAACAAATCTCTATACGAAGTTAAGAGCTTAAAAGCAAGCTTAGAAACGAAGAAAGTCTCTTCACTTTCCGAAAAGGATGATCTTCAAGAGCTCAAGCGGCGCACCTCTGTTCAAAAATATGCTCTAGACGGCGAGAAGTCTCAGAAACAAACTATTTTAAATAAAACAAAAGGAGAAGAAGCTCAGTATCAAGCGATGTTGGGCGGTATTCTTAAGCAAAAAGGCGACCTTGCTAAAGAGATCCAGACTCTTGAAAAGGAAGTTGAGCGTAGGAAAAACTTTCTATACTATACAGAATCAGGAGCGATACCCCCCGTTGGTACTCAGATTTTTCGCTGGCCAGAAAACAATCCTGTTTTAACACAGGGCTATGGCATGACGGCATTTGCTCGTTCAGGGGCGTACGGCGGAGCAGGGCACAATGGCGTTGATATGTCATCGGGTCTTGGTAGTCCGATTGTTGCCGCAGCGGATGGAGAAGTTTTGGTGTTTAGTTATAACAAAGGATGGGGAAATTGGATCGCACTTAAGCATTCCAATGGAATGGTGACGCTTTATGCTCACATGACAAAGGGAACTTTTAGGCAGGAAGGCGAGAAGGTAGATGCAGGAGACGTGATTGGTTATGAGGGCTCAACGGGTTTCTCAACTGGCTCACATCTTCACTTTAGCGTCTATAACAAATTCTTTACATATTTAAAGGGTGGCCAAATTTACTTTAATTACTTCGACGGCACCCTAAATCCACTTAATTATCTTTAATTATGAAACAAGTAACTCCAAGAGAGGCCTTTAATAAAATCAAGCCAGAGAGCGTAGCTTTTGTTTTGTCCATAGATGAGGCGGACAAGCCTAGTGGGATGATAGTTGCTTGGCAAACAAAGCTTTCAAATGATCCGCCATTATTTGGAGTAGCAATTTCAAAGAAAAAATATACTCACAAGTTAATTACAAGTTCAAAAGAGTTTGTAGTTGTGCTTCCAGGAAAAGATTTGGAAGAAGAATTGAAAGTTTTTGGATCAGTTTCTGGTAGAGATGTAGATAAATTTGAAGGTACTGGGATAAAAACAGAGCCTGCAAAGCACATAAAGACGCCTCTTTTGGCAGATGCAGTGGTAAATTTTGAATGCAGACTTCACGAAATAGTCGAAACAGGGGATCACGATCTGTTTATAGGTGAAATTTTGACCTCATATATCAATAAAGACAAAAAAATCCTCTTCAACATAGAAAAAAACGGTGACAACAGAACCTACGGAGAGTTTTAATATATACAAAAAAAGACCGAGGACTGCTTAATCCTCGGCCGTTGGTCTCGCTAGAGTTGCTAGGTTTGGTTAGTTAACTCGCCTGATGACAGCTTATTCCCCTAAGGAGATAGAGTATCTGGTTTGTGTGCTCACGAAGGGATCGTGAACGGTGCGGTTCTCGTGATTATGTTCGTGAGAACCTCCTCCTTCGATCTACCAGCAGCGCTGCACTGTCTCCAGTTAACGTGGCACGTCCCTTTCGGGGCTCCGCGCCTGTCCCGCACCTCTCTAGAGTCTCTAGCGACTTTCTCTTAATATCTATCCTAACAGACTATAAAACTCTGTCAAGACATTTTGAAGAACCTTCCCGATAAACCGGGAAGAACCTTGACGGAAGAAAAAAAAGGATTGAAAATGATGATGGCTGTGTTCTTCTTGCAAAGATAGGGGAGGAAGTAGTAGGATATCTATTCTTTCGTCAAGGTTCTTGCCGTAGGCAAGGTTCTCATGTGGGGGAATTGTCAGGGCGCAGCCCTATAGGAAATTGCCGAAGGTAGCAGAGCTTGAAAACACGCTAGTGCTTGAAGCCTACCGCGGAAAGGGGATTGGCAAGCAGCTTTTTGATGGGTTTGTGGAGTGGTGTAAGGAACAAGATGTTGGCAAGATTAAGGTTGAGGCATCAGCGCAGAACGAAGGAGCAATTAACTTTTACCACAAAAGAGGATTTAAAGATTATGCGTTAGTGATGGAGGTAGATTTGTAATGAAAGCCGAAAAATATAATTTTATTTTAGAGCTTAACCTGTAGCAATTGTGCTACGGGACTTGCTCTGTGGTGACTACTGCGGGGAGGGATTTACAAACCAAACATGGATTGTCAAGATTTTTTACAAATATACTTGACAAGGATTTTTTACAAACTATAATGGGAATATATGATAGACAATTTGTATAAAAAAATAAAGGAATCGAGAAAGCAAAAGGAGTTTACTCAGGAATATGTGGCTGGTGAACTTGGCATGTCGCGACCTACTTATGTTCAAATAGAGCAGGGTACCCGCGAGTTAACTGTTGTGGAGGCAAAAAAATTGGCCTCTATTTTTGCTATTTCTCTTGAAGATCTTCTTGGAGGAACAGTAATCCCCCAACACGAAGTTGTTATAGATAGAGAGATGCATAGGCCATCAAAAAATCTTAAAATTCGAGTAACACGTAAGAATCTCAACAAATTCAAACAAGTATTATTATATATTCTGAGCGAAATTGGCGGCAAGCCAAATGTTGGAGAGACAGTCATTCATAAATTATTGTACTTTATAGACTTTGATTATTATGAAAAGTTTGAAGAAAGTCTAATGGGCGCAACTTACATCAAAAACCATCACGGCCCCACCTCTATTGAATTAAAGAGCGTGGTTGACGATATGCAGAAAAAAGGAGAGGCCGAAATAGTGAAGAGTCAATACTTTAAGTATGAACAAAAGAAATATCTAGCAATAAAAAAGCCGGACTTAAGTATGTTATCAGCCCAAGAGATAGAGCATATTGACAATGTTTTAGCGCGCTTATCTGATAAGAACGCGAAAGAGATAGAAAAGTATTCACATGATGATGTGCCATGGAAAGTTGCTGAAGAAGGAGAGCCTCTTTTGTATGAAAGCGTTTTTTATCGTGACGAACGTTATTCTGTAAGAAATTATGATGATGAGCTTTGATGAGCTGCCGGAATTCAAGAAAGAATGCAAACAACTTAAAAAGAAATACAGATCTATTCCAGGAGATCTGGGGGTGTTTAGGAAAGTTGTATCTGCTTCGCCACTAGGTAACGGTAAGCATTTTGTGGTTATAACCCAGACAGAGTGTGTCAAAATTGTTAAGGCGCGCTTTTTTTGTAGATATTTAAAGGGGAGTTCACTGCTTAGGATTGTCTATGCATATGTCGAGGAGCATGGTAGAATCGATTTTATCGAGATCTTTTTCAAGGGCCAGAAAGAAAGAGAAAACAAGGTCAGGATAAAGGAATACTTAAAGATATTAAATGCTCAGCAAAAAATATAAACAAAAGATTACTATTCTAAGGATTGTAGCGAGGAAAGTCGGCGGAGCACGAGGTGAATTTTTAGGATATAAGCATAGCTTGACGGAAGAATCTAAAGATTTAGTAAAATTAAGAACCTTTCGCTATACTCAAGAACCTTGACGGAAAATTAAATGACTAACGAAAAAAAATATACAGGGTCCGGGATTGTGTTGATAGTTAATTTTAATGGGAAAAAGTACTATGCACTTAATAAAAGGACTACTGGTCCTGGAGTTGTTGCCCCCGACACTCACGCTGGGTTTTTTGGTGGGACTGACAACGATGAAGAAAAGACAGATCCTTTATGGGCGGGCTGTAGGGAGACATATGAAGAATTGTTAATTCTTAACAAAAAAACATTAAAAACGATTTCGCTTATTTTAGACGAAGACTGTGTTGATGGACAAAGAGAAAACTTTGAAAAGGAAACAGAACGGCTCAGAAAGGCCTGGGAACAAAAAATGGGCGTGGAGCTTAACCCTGAGATAGGCGAAATAATAATAAGCAACAAAAAAGAAGTGGAATTTATTGATATAGATGGACTAAAAATGATATGGATAGTAGAAATTGACTTAGACATTGAGAATAACGTGCTTTTAGATTGCGAAACTTCTCCCGAGGGACGAATATTTGATCGACAGATTGATCTGTTTGAAGTGAATAAATTTCAAGAGTGGTGGAAGGATGACGCAAGCCGAGAGCTGATTGCGGATTATTCACATAAAAGCGGAGTTAAGGCGGTAAACAGAGGTCGCGCTGATAAAAGTAAAATAGTTAGTACCCTATTAATGACAATTGGACTCATGGAAGGGTTAAAAAAGTAACAATGCCCAAACAAATGCGTAAAATATTGAGTATCTTCAAAAAGATATTTCAAATCATCCTTTATGTACCGATTCAAATAATCTTCATTCCTTTTGCTATTATTGGAATAATAGATGCAATTTACAAGGAAATGGGTAAAAGCAAGAAACTTGGTGTTTCTTTTTCGGCAATAAAGGCACTCCAATATAGGTGGCTCATGCATTATTTCAATACCAGACCAGACCCTCTTTCTGTTGCATTTATTAAAAAGTTTCCATGTGAATCGCATTTTGGTATGTGGTCAATTATGGGACCTCTTATCATTTCTCTGAGGTTATTTGGTTTCCCCGCTAAGCTTGGAAAACTTGTTGAACCAGGTGAAGAGACCCCAGATTCCACTGCGGGCATTCGGGTGCTCATGTTTGACAAGATAATGGAAAAATATATTGATGAAGTAGATCAGATTGTCCTTCCTGGAGCCGGTTTTGACCTCGTGGCTCTACACTTTACAAAAGGAAAGGAAGTAAAGGTTTTTGAACTCGATCAGGTTAAAACACTAGATATTAAAATTGAAACATTGAAAAAAGCCGGCATAAAGCATGATTGGATTACCTATATTCCGGTTGATTATTCAAATGAATCCTGGATCGACAAACTATTAGAAGCTGGTTTTGACAAAACAAAAAAGACTTTGTTCCTTTGGCAAAGCGTTTCTCTGTATTTAGAAGCTGAGATTGTTAAAGAAAATCTTAGGAAAATGGCTGATCTATGTGTTGATGGAAGTATCGTCGCTCAAGACTTTTATTCCAAAGCATTCGCATTAGGTGAATATTCAAAAGCAGCTAAAAAATTTATGAGCATAATAGAAAAAATGGGAGAGCCTCCAAAATTTGGTATAGATATGTCAAAGGATCCCAAAGCAGCAGTCGAATCATTCTTAAAAGAATGTGGATTAAAAATGATAGAAATCAACCAATTCGGTGAAAAACTTGATATAGAACCGTTTTACTGTATCGTGGAAGCTAAAAAACTGAAAAATCATAAATAGAATAACAATGCCTAAGCAAAGAGTCATAATACTAAGGATTGCAACCAAGAAACTTGCTTTCTTAGGATTGCAACCAAGAAACTTGCTTTCTTAGGATTGCAACCAAGAAACTTGCTTTCTTAGGATTGCAAC
>Ga0075122_10000945_pt1 | contig 21526 bp, 20 predicted proteins | sample AntAceMetag02UKB_FD_69790 | JGI IMG/M metagenome (GOLD analysis project Ga0075122, IMG submission 69790) | Saline lake microbial communities from Ace Lake, Antarctica - Antarctic Ace Lake Metagenome 02UKB | ecosystem: Environmental > Aquatic > Non-marine Saline and Alkaline > Saline | place...
TTGTTTTTTCTTTATCAATCCGCTTCATATATGAATCGCAACCTACCTTCTTATTTGAGAACTCCCTGTCTGAATAAATAAAAAGTGGAGTCATCAAAATAGATGCACTTATAATTTTTAATGAATATTTACTTATCTAAATAAATTCCTCATCAAAACTCTTATAAATCCCTTTGGTGAATATTAAATATGGACTTTAGAAAAATATTCGATTATATTCCGGAGGTGGTGAAACCTGCAGAAAAAAATGTTGATTTTAAAACTAAACTTAAATGGACTATCATTATTTTAGTTGCATTTTTTATATTATCTAATATTTCTCTTTTTGGACTTAGTGCAAATGCCATGGAGCGATTCGAGTATCTTGCAATAATTCTTGGTACAGATTTTGGAAGCATTATTTCATTGGGTATTGGACCAATTGTAATGGCTTCAATTATTTTACAGTTACTAATGGGTTCGCAAATTATTAATATAGATACTTCAACAGCTGAGGGTAAAAAGTTTTATCAAGGTGTTCAAAAATTATTAGTTTTGTTTTTTATTGTTTTTGAGGCCGTCGTTTATGTTATGATGCAAGGCCTTCAGGCGATGCCTGGCTTTGCCAGTCTAGTTATTTTTCAGTTAATACTTGGTGGGTTAGCAATTTTTTATATGGATAAAGTTACAACAAATTGGGGATTTGGATCAGGTGTAAGTTTATTTATTGGTGCAGGTGTAAGTTTAAGATTATTCACAAGTGCATTTCAATTTGTAACAAATCAAGGTAAAAATTGCTTATTTGATTTTAAAGGAACTCCATGTTCGGGAAAGGTTTTGGTTTTGGTTCAATCTATAATTAATAAATATCCTACTGAGTTTATTTCAGCTCTTGCGGCTATTGTGGCGACAGTTGTTATTTTTATTGTTGTTGTATGGGCTCAATCATTAAAAGTTGAAATTCCGCTTTCTTTTGGACGAATTCGTGGCTATGCTATGAAATGGCCATTATCATTTTTTTATGCCTCTGTTATTCCCGTTATTTTAACAGCTGCACTTATGGCAAATTTTCAATTATTTGGTGGATTAATTGAAAATGCCGCTTCTCCATGTCTTGAGGGTGCATGCTCAGGTTTTGCGAGAATCGCTTCACATTTGGGATTTTTAGGACATTTTGTTAATGGACAAGCTGTTTCAGGTTTGTCATTTTGGATGGGCTCAAGTAATTTATTAGAGCTTTTTATTAGAGGTGGATTTATGTGGAAATATGCATTACAGGGTTTGACTCATATATTTTTCTTTATGTTGTTCTCAACTTTGTTTGCTGTGTTTTGGGTTAAGACGGCTGGAATGGATTCAAAGTCTCAGGCTCAAAAAATTGCAAGTTCAGGTTTGCAGGTTTCAGGGTTTAGACAGGATATTCGAATTTTAGAAAGTATACTTGATAGATATATTATGCCATTAACCGTTATGGGTGGCTTAGCGATTGGTTTACTAGCTTCATTAACAGATCTTTTAGGAGCATTAGTTTCAGGAACAGCAATCTTATTGGTAATTATGATTATGTTCCAGTTTTATCAGAACATTGCACAAAAACATATGACAGATATGAATCCAGCAATGAGAAAGTTTATGGGTGGATAGATTTGAGAAGTTTTTGAATTGACATGAAATTGTTTCCAAGATTTACATAAGCAATCCATCCTTGTAATATTTCTTTAAATTTTTCTTTAGATATCTTACCCTTATTAAATAATTCAATCTTTTTCCTAATGTTTCGTAAATTTCTTTTTCTCAATAACCTTGAATAATAAAAATTTCTAAATCCGACAAAATCAACTCCTCGAGATAAATTCAATATCTTAGATTTGTCTGGATGAAGTTCAAGCCTTAATTTTTCTTTTAAAAAAATTTCAACTTGTTTTCTCCAAGTCTTAAGTTGTTTTTTTGAAGGATGTAATAAAACGAAATCATCAACATAGCGAATATAATATTTTGCTCTTAATTTATTTTTTATAAAATAATCTAATTCATTAAGATATATGTTTGCAAAAAATTGTGAAGTTAAATTTCCTAAAGGTAATCCTTTATTGTTATCAAATCCCTGCTTACTTTTCAGGTTCGAGAGAGAGAGAGAGAGAGAGAGAGAGACGAATTACAAATATTCCCTATCGAGGATTTATTGTATCTCTCATTTTTTATTATAATTTTAATTAACTGTAACGTTTCTTGACACCTTATTTTTCTTTGTAACATCCTTAATAGAATTTTGTGGTCTATGTTTCGGAAATAATGTTTTACATCTGCCCTGAAACAATGCCCCGAAGAATGTAAATTCTTCGTAACTTTTAATTTGAATTTCTTAAGTCTTTGTAGTGCAAATAATGTTCCTTTGTGTTTTCTATTTGCACAATTATCACAAATAAATGTTTTATCAAAAATAGGTTCAATTATGTTACACAAGGCGTGATGAATAATTCTATCTCTAAAATCTGCTTTGGAAATTTTACGAGTCTTTGGGTCTCGTAAAATAAAAATTATCAAAGGCTTTGGTTTGTATGTTTGTTTTAATAATTCTTTCTGTAATTTGAAAAGATTTTTTCGCGTATTTTTTTCAAATTCGATAACGTAGTTCTTTTTCGTTTTTCCTTTTCTTGCTTTAATCCAAGCTTTCGCTAAGTTATTCATTGCACATATTTTAGGATAAAGATTTTTATGGGTTTTCATTTCAATGCTGTCCTGAAGATGGGCTATTCCAAGATTCGCGTTCCTATTGGAAGGATTCCTGTCACAATTCAGGTTCGCCCTACTCGAGTCAGCATTGAACCTCGCGAATCAGATAGCCAATTTACCAATTCATAACGCAAAAGCGTTAACACCACAACTTCAATATTCACCATAAGTTACTAATTGTTGTTGTTGAATTTAATGACTTGAAATAAATCTTAACAACGTGCTAGTAAATTGACGTGTAGTCCTTGTTTTATATTTCTTGTTCATGGAAATATAAAATTTCTCCAGGACAATGAATCAAATAAAAAATTGTTTAAAAATTTTGCGATGTCACTTCGCGACAAAAAAACAAATTTGTTTTTTAGATTATTCGCGAACAATATAATCCCTTACCCCAAGATCCGCGTTCCTACCGGAAGGATACCAGTCACAACCCAGGTCCGCCCTACTCGAGTCAGCATCGAACCACGCGCCACGTCCTGCTATTGGCGCCCAATAGTATAAATCTCCTTCTAGATCTTCTTTGTTCAGATTGTTGTTTGGAAACCCCTGTTCTGTTGGTGTATCTATCCAGCTTTTTAATGAGATTCCCGGAGCTTTATTTTGTATTAATGTATTTTTTGTAATTTTTCTCTGCTTCCTGAAATCAGATTATCTTCAGAATCAAGTTTAAAATCTCTTAAAACATATAAACCATCTTCTCTTTGCTCATAAAAATCTTCAGACCATTCAGCTCTCCAAGGAGATTTTACTCCGACAACATCAGAATAAATTGCTTCTATTTCTTTTATGTCCATTTTATGTCCTTGAGAATTATAAACTGATTCTCCGTTTAATCCACTATGGAGATATTTTAGAAATTTATTCATCAAATTAACAAGTGGTGTTTTTCTTCCTCTTACGGAATTTAACTTTAAAGCGGTGTCTCGATTTATATTCCCAATAAAATATCTTTTCATTGAATCACTTGAAGTATTCATAAAAGATTCTTCAAGACGTTTTCTTGCTTCTCTAATTCCATAATCTTTTTCAGAAACTCTTGCTGAATTAATATCCAAATCACCATAACCTTGTGGTGTAATTTCTCCTGGCATAAAAATATATCCTTCTAAATCTTTTGGCTCTGTTGGAGTTTCAATTATTTGTTTAGATAAAATTGGGTTTGTTGGTGTTTCAATTACTTTGTAAACTTCTGGATTTAACATTCCTAAAGTTTGTTCGCTTACTTCGATTATCGGTGTCATAGCTTATCTAGAAAAAAGTTCTTTATAAAACTTTCTATACTGTTACTTTTAAAGAAAGGCTACAGAACTAATAAAGTCAAAGTTTAAAAAAGATTTTTCATTATCTTATTTATGAGTTTAGAAAGTTTAATGATCACATATCCGAAATTAAGTATTTCAATTGTTGCTCTTGCTGTTACTTTTGTTATGACATTGGTTACGAAAAAATTTACAGATCAAAAAAGACTAAAAGAATTAAAAAAAATTCAGAAAGCATGTCAGATTAAAATAAAAGATCATAAAGGTGATATGAAAAAACAAGGCGAGATTCAGAAAGAAATGATGGCGTGTTCGATGGAAATGATGAAACATTCATTCAAACCTTTATTTATTACAATGATTCCTATCCTTTTCTTGTTCGCATGGATTAGAGGTGTTTATACCGAAGTTTTAACAAGTTGGATATGGTGGTATCTTGGTGCTGCAATTGCTTCAAGTATTGTTTTAAGAAAAGCTTTAGATGTTGCATAGGAAACTTTAAAAATTAAATAATTCTCGGAATAACATGGAAAAAGATCAACAAGAAGTAATGTTTAAACTTCAGATGTTTGAACAACAGATTAAAGGATTACAACAACAACTACAAGCAGTTAGTCAGGGAATTGTGGAGATGCAATCATTATGTCGTGGACTTGATTTAATAAATGGGTCTGAAGGTAAGGAAATTATGGCTCAGATTGGACGAGGAATTTTTGTTAAAGCTAAGATTTTATCTGACAATTTGACGGTGGATATTGGTGAGGGTAATTTTGTGAAAAAAAATGTTTCTGAAACAAAGGCTATGATTGATAAACAAATTTTAAAATTAGAAGATGTTAAAACTGAACTTGAGGAGAATATGGAAAAAGTTGGAGAAGCTTTAACTCAAACTATGCATGGTGCTCAACAAAATCAATCACATTGTGTATGTGGAGATAATGCTGAATGCCCTGGAGATTGTGGCGATAATTCCGAATGTGAAGATGAGTCCGTAAGGGAAATCTTGTCGGAAAAAAGCTCAAGTAAGAGTAAAAAGCTGGATGAAATGTTTGAAGAAGATAAAGAGTAATTATTGATTTTTTATAAGATTTAATTTTTTTATAAAATCCTCATATTTCAAAACTCCCAAGCTACTTACAATTCCTTTAATATATTTTTTTGGAACAAATTCAAAAGCTGGATTTTTTATTTTAATATTTTTTGGAGCCTTATCCCAAACTTCGTTTAATTCTCTTTGCTCCATTGGTAAATCTTTTAATGTGAATTTCCATGAATCAGCAACGACAAAAAAGGGAATTTTTTCTTGTTTAGCTAATTTTGCAATCGTCTCAGATCCTATTTTATTTATAATTCCTTTTTTTGTTAAAGCATCTGCTCCAATGAAAACCTTTGTAACTTTTTTCGTTCCCTGCTCTTTTGATAATGCTACGCCTATCGCAGAATCTACAAACATTGTAACTTTTATTTTTGCTTTTTTTAATTCCTTGGCTGTTTTATGTCCCTGCATCAATGGTCTTGTTTCAGTATTATAAACCTGAAATTTTTTCTTTTGTTTTTTTGAATAAATCAAGGCATTAATAACATTTGTTGAATGACAATGTGTAAAAATTATATCATTATTTTTTATTAAGTTTGACGTAAATTTATTTATCTTATTTTGTGCAAAATCGAAATGTCCCAAAATTTCCTTATGTGAATGAAATTTTGCTTTTTCTAAAACATTTTGCAACATTGGTTCAGTTGGACGAAGTGATAAAAGTTTTTTTCTAGACTTATCCGACGGAAATAAAAAATAAGCATTCAGCGCTGCTCTTGCAACATTTCTCGCACCCTGTATTTTAATTGACTTTATATCTCTACAAATTTTATTAAATTTATTTTTGTTTGAAAAATATTTTTTTAATCGCTTCATTTTATATGATAATTAAATAAAAATATTATATAAACATTATGAAATTGTAAGAAGATTTAAAAAATCATTTCTTTTTTGTAATATATGTTAGAATCAATTATTAATCCAAAAAATACAGAAAAAGGGGCGTGGAAAATGTTTTTTGTAGGACTTGTTTATGCATCCCTTTCTTTAATTTTGGTTCACTTTTTTTTCTCTGGAGATCCCGCATTGTCTAAGGCTTCTGGTATGCTTGTTGTTACATTTTGCATTATGTTTTCATTGCCATATATGTATTTTATAATAAAAAGAGAAGAAAAAGAAGATGAAACTATCGAGGGTTTTTTTGATGTATGGCAAGCTCACAAAGATGCACTTTATGCTTTCATGTGGTTATTTTTAGGATTTATTATTGCATTTTCATTTTGGCATATTGTATTGCAAGATCCAAATTTATTAAATTTTCAAATTCAAACATATTGTCAAATTAATGATCCCAGCAATGTTGCAAATTGTGTAAGTGAATATACAATTGGAGGAGGGGTGGATGTTACAGGTGCAGCAACAAAGCAAATGAGATTTTTATCTATTTTAGAAAATAATGTTTATGTTATGATATTTACATTAATTTTTTCATTAATATTTGGAGCGGGTGCTATTTTTATTTTAATTTGGAATGCGAGTGTCATTGCTGCAGCCATAGGGATTTTTACAAAATATCAAATAGCCGAGATACCTTTGGGAATTGGGAGATATATGATTCATGGATTTCCTGAAATTGCAGCGTATTTTGTTACAGCTTTAGCTGGCGGAATTTTTGGAATTGGTGCCATTAGAAATGGTATTAAAAATCGTAAATTTTTGAGAGTTATGGAAAATACAGTTATTCTTTTATTTATTTCCATATTGATATTAGTCCTTGCTGCCGTTATAGAGGTTTATATTACGCCTGTCCTATTCGGATAGAAAGTGTATAAATCTTTAAAAAAGAACAAAATCATATCAATTTATGAACTACCTCCTATTAATCTGCCCTCTGATTGGATTTATTCTAACTTTGTTAGTTATGCCTCTTTGGATTGAAAAATCCAGAAGAATTGGATCACTTTGGGAAGATATGAATAAACCAAAACATCCTAAAAATGTTGCGGCTTCAGGTGGCGTTGTTGTTGTTATGGCATTTATTTTAGCTGTTTTGGCATATATTGCATTAAGAACTTTTTTTGGGGAACCATTTGGAAGGATTACTGTTCAGCTTTTTGCTTTATTAAGCATGATTTCGATTTTAGCCATGGTTGGATTGGTTGATGATATGCTTGGTTGGAAAAACGGCGGACTTTCAACACGCGCCAGAATCGCCCTTGCCTTTATTGCATCTATTCCTTTGATGGTTATCAATGCTGGAAATAGTTCAATAAATCTTCCACTTTTTGGAGTTATTGAAATGGGAATTTTGTATCCTTTACTTTTAATTCCAGTTGGCGTGGCTGGTGCAACAACAACATATAATTTCTTAGCAGGTTTTAATGGACTTGAGGCAGGACAAGGGATTTTAATCTTGTCATTTCTATCATTTGTTGCATACAAAACTGGGACACCATGGCTTTCTGTTGTTGGAATAATAATGATCGCGTCTTTAATGGCATTTTATGTATTTAATAAAAGTCCAGCAAAAGTTTTTCCTGGTGATTCGTTAACATGGGCTATCGGTGCATTGATTGCAGGTATGGCTATTCTAGGAAATTTTGAAAAAATTGCCGTTTTTGTTTTTATTCCATATATTTTAGAAACATTATTAAAAGTTCGCGGTGGATTAAAAAAGCAATCTTTTGCTAAACCGAATCCTGACGGAAGTCTTGAAATGCCATATTCAAAAATCTATGGATTAACACATCTATCATTATTTCTCTTAAAAAAAATGAAGCGAAAAGTTTACGAAAAAGATGTTGTATATTTAATCTTTATTTTTCAGGTATTATTTATTTTAATTGGATTATTGTTAATTTAATAAGTTTTTTAAAAGAGAAATAACATGTATTAAAATGGAGAAAAAAGATATTCTTAAAATTGTTCAAAATAAGAAATTTCAACTTGGTTTAACAATCGCGATTTTTTTAATAATTTTGATTTTAAGTTCATGGATTCGATTTCAGAATTTGCCTTTATTGGTCGATGAAACAAGTGGGGAATATATACCTCTAGCACTTGATCCTTTTTATTTTTTAAGAATTGCAGAAACACTTGTCGAAACAGATGGAAATTTACCCGAAGTGGATGGGATGCGGTCTCCTCATTTGGGAATCGCTTGGCATCATGAAATCCTTCCTCAATCTATTGTTTTAATTTACAGGATGGGAAAAATTTTTAATCCAGAATTAACATTAAGATTTGCTGATATAATAAGTCCAGTTATATTCTTTATTTTAGGCCTGGTTTTATTTTTCTTATTATCATGGAAACTTTCGGGATCCAAAAGTATCGCTTTAATTAGCTCTGGAATTTTGGCAATTATTCCCCCTTATTTATATCGAACTCTTGCTGGCTTTTCAGATCACGAATCAATTGGTATGTTTAGCTTCTTCTTGACATTACTTTTATTTTCATTCGGAATGTTTTATTTAGATAAGAAAAAATCTAATTTTATTAAATCGTGTATATTTGGTGCCTTATCTGGACTTGCTACTTTATTTGCCATTGTTTCTTGGAGTGGTGGTGCAAAGTTTTTATTTATGATTCTACCCTTGACTTTCTTAATTACTTGGATCATTAAAAAAAATAAGAATAAAAAAAATTATCTATTTTTCTATTTATTTTGGATTGTCGGTGTCCTGATCAGTGCTCCTATTTTTGGACTTAAAGTTTCCCAATCTCTTTCATACATGCTTGGATCTACTGGAATCCTTACTTTTTTTGCATTAGGTTATGCTCTTGTGGATTTTATTCTAATAAAATATAACTTGATTGATGAAAAATTTAAAAAATGGAAAGAATTAATTAACTTTGGTGTTATTGTCATTGTTGGTGGTATTGTCTATCAAGTATTTGTTGGTAACTTTTTTGGACTGGTTGGAAATTTAATAAAAAATATTCTCTATCCTTTTGGTGTAGACAGGGTTAGCTTGACTGTAGCTGAAAATAAACAACCCTACCTAAATGATTGGATTTTACAAATTGGAAAATTTACCTTCTATACCTTTTTAGTGGGATGTTTTATTGTTGGTGCTAAAATATCCAAAGGTATTAAGGTTAAAAAATTTCAATCACTTTTTACACTTAGTTTTGCTTTCTTTATTGTTGGAATTTTATTTTCAAGGATATCTGAAAGCTCTATTTTAAATGGACAAAGTTTTCTAAGTAAGGCTTTATTTTTTATCTCTTTTTTGATATTGTTTATATCCTCAGTTTATATTTATAAAAAATCTGAATGGGATATTAACACTAAATGGATTCTGATTGTTTCGTGGATGATTCCAATGCTCTTTGCGGTTAGATCTGCCACAAGAGTCTTCTTTGCAATCGTTCCTTTCGTATCTTTTTTGATTCCTTTAGCAATCTTTGAAGTTGGAAAGTTTGCTAAAAAATCAAAAGATGAATTGATAAAAATGTTTACTGTAATTATTTTCACTTTATTAATAATTGGGCTTATTTTTAGCATGATTGGATTCTATAAAACCACAATTACACAAGCAAAATATACTGGACCTTCTGCGAATGTTCCATGGCAAAAGGCTATGTCTTGGGTTAGGGATAATACATCACCTGAAAGTATTTTTCTTCACTGGTGGGATTATGGATATTGGGTTCAAACGCTTGGAGAAAGAGCTACTGTTTCAGATGGAGGACACTCTCAAACTGCCTTTGGGGACCATTTAATTGGAAGATATGTTTTAACAACTCCTAATCCTAAAACTGCAAAAAGTTTTATGACAACACATAATGTTTCATACTTATTGATTGATCCTACAGATATTGGCAAGTACCCTGCATATTCTTCTATCGGAAGTGATGAAACAGGTGATGATAGAAATTCCTGGATTATGACTATGCTTTCTAATCCTTCAGAAATACAGGAAACAAGAGAAGGAATGATTCGAACCTATCAGGGTGGGTTTGGATTAGATGGAGACTTATATTATAAACCTGAAGCTGGAAAAGAAATTTTTCTTCCTAGGGAAAAGTCCATCATCCTTGGTACAGTTATAGAATTTGCTGGAGATCAAGTTAAGCAACCCGAAGTAGTCTATCTTATGAATGGAAATCAAATAAAACTTCCAATAAGATATCTTTATTTTAATAATGAACTTTTTGATTTTAAGGTGGGTATTAATTCAACAATTTACCTATACCCATCTGTATATCCGAATGATGTTGGCCAAGAAATTGATCAAACTGGAGCCGTAATGTATCTCTCAGAAAAGGTCAAAGATAGTTTAGTCGCGAAACTTTACCTAATGAATGACCCCGAAGAAGAATATTCTAATCTTGAATTAGTTTATGACAATGGGGGGCGTGGTATGTATTATTACGGGGGATTTGTTGGCCCCATAAAGATTTTTGAATTTAACGGTGAGGGAATTGAACATAAAGAATTCAAAAGGATTTCCGGGAAATATGCTGAATTTGATTATTTATTTGAATAAATAAGCAATCAAAGAGTTTTTAAAATAGTTATTTCATAGGCTATATATGGGACAAAAAATAGCATTATTTCATCCTTGGATTAAATCTCTTGGGGGGGCTGAAAGAGTAGTCCTTGAATTGTTAGAAAAATCTAAGCACAATATAGATATCTACACTTGGCTATACGACAAGGAAAAAACTTTCCATGAATTTAAAAAATATAATATAAATATCTTAACCCCAAAATTTTGTAAAAAATTTGCTAGATTTCATATTTTAAGGGGATTATTCTTGCCTTTAAGTATGTTAAAAAAAATCCCTCTTGATAAATATGACAAATTTTTAATTTCAACTTCGGGTGTTGGTGAATTTATAACTTTTAGAAATTATAAAAAAGGGCAAACTTATGCTTATGTCCATACGCCATTAAGAGATGCTAATAAAAAAATTATAAAATGGAACTTAAAAAATAGATATTCCTCAAAAATAAAAAAATTAATTTATCTTTTTTCAGTAAAAATTTATAAAATTTTTGAAAAAATTGCATGGAAAAAACTAGATGTAGTAATATTTAATTCAGAACTAAGTCGATCTCGAGCCAAGGAAAGTAATTTAATAACAAATCAAAATAAACATATTATCTATCCTCCCGTAAACTTTTCTAAGTTTGGGGAATTGGAAGTAAAAAAAGGGAAACACTTTGTTTATATTTCTAGATTAAATCCTCCAAAAAGACAAGATATTTTAATTGAGGCTTGGAAAAAATTCTCTAAAAAAAATAAGGGATATAAATTAATTTTAATAGGAACTCCAGATAATAAAAAATATTATAAAAAATTGTTAAATTTATCTAAAGAAGATTCCTCTATTGAAATAATGTCAGGCGTTTCAGATAAAGAATTAGGGGAAATTCTAAGCAATGCAAAGGCAGGAATTTTTCTAGGATACCAAGAAGACTTTGGCATCATCCCCCTAGAAATTCTTGCTGCTAAAAAACCCTTATTAGCTGTGAACGAAGGAGGGTATTTTAAACTTATAAAAAAGCATCCCTTATTTCATAAAATAAGAGAGAGGCACGATAAAAAAGATATGATTAACGAAGTTGCTAAAGAATTAGATAAATTTATGAGCAAAAAATATGTAAAAAATACTGTTGAAAAAATAAAGATTAAAAATTTTATTAAAAAAATGGATGAGGTATTGGGAATATGAAGATTTACTTACAATATCCTTGGAAATTTCCAGATTCTCCTTATTACAAATATTTATTAAAAGAAATTCCAGAAGAAATTAAATATCTTAATGTTGAAAAACAAAAAGGTGTCATTGTAAATAAAAGATTTTTTTGGTTTTCTAACTTTTTAAAAAAATACATAAGAAAATTTACAAAATTTCTGTATCCTTCAATGTTAAATGCACACTTAAGTCCAAATGGAAATTATGACTTAATACATTGTGCCCATTGTTTAAGTAAAAATACAAATAAATCATGGGTTTTTGATATGGAGGCTTTTTGGCAATTTTGGATATCTACCAAGCAAACAAAACTTGGGTTGAAAAAAGTTGAAAAAATTTTAAAAAGAAAAAATTGTAAAAAAATTTTACCTTGGACAGAAAAAATAGAAAATGAGTTTATTAACGCATTTCCAAAATTAAAAGAAAAAATAGAACGAGTTTATCCTGCGGTTCCGTTGATGAGAAAATCTAAATCTTTTAATAAAAAAGAATTAACCCTTCTTTTTGTTGGAAGATATTTTTACTGGAAAGGTGGACTTCATGCCACTAAAGCCATTGATAAATTAACAAAAAAACATCCAAATATCAAAGGTATTGTAATATCTGATATCCCGGAGTGGGTAAAAAATAAATATTCAAAAAATGAGAAAATAAAATTTTACTCACTTATGTCACAAAAAAAAGTTTTTGATATGTATAAAAAATCTGACATACTTATTTATCCTGGATATACTGACAGTTTTGGTTTTGCTTATCTAGAAGCAATGAGTTTTGGTATTCCAATAATTACCGTTGATGGATGGAGTAGAAAAGAAATTGTATCCGAGGGTAAAACTGGCTTCGTTATAGATCGTCCTAAAAAAATCAAATGGAACAGCATTGGTAATACTGAGTCTAAAATAATTGACGATATGGTGAATAAAGCCTCTTTGTTGATTGCGGATAAGAAAATTCTTAAAAATATGAGTAAAAATTGCATTAAAGAGATAGAATCTGGAAAATTTTCAATTAAAAAAAGAAATAAAAATTTAATAAAAATTTATAATGAGGCAATAGAATGAAAAAGTTGAACGTTGGTTGTGGAAAAGAAATTCTAAAAAAATGGATAAATTTAGATTTTATAAAAGCAGAGGGCGTAGATATCGTCCATAATTTAGATATTACCCCTTATCCTTTTGAGGACAATACTTTTGATCACATAAGAGCATCTCAAATAATAGAACATCTAAACGATCCAGAAAATTTTCTAAGAGAATTGTGGAGAATTTCCAAACCAGGAGCAAAAATAAATATCGGCACGGTCCACTTTTCTGCACCAACAGTCTGGGGAGATATAACCCATAAAAGACCTTATCAATCAGATACTTTAAATTATTTCAACATTAAATATAAAGATAGAAAACGCCAAGCACTAAGTCTTTCAAATTGTGGAAAAGAATATTTTCATGTTAAATCAAGAATTTGGTTCAGATACTTTTTCACTCCATTAAGATATATTGTAAACATAAATCGATACACTCAATTAATTTATGAGAGATGGTTTTCTGGAATATTTAGGGCAGATGGGCAAAGTTATGATTTAATTGTAGTCAAACCCTGGGATGGGGGAAAATATTAAAATGAAATCCATCTGCTTAATTTCTGGATCATCTCCAAGATTTCTTGGAGGAATTTCCCTTTACCAAAAAAACCTTATTCATTATGCGAAAAAGAAAAAATTGGATTTAAAATTTACATGGATTTATCCTGGGAAGAAAAATGTAAGATATTATCACCAAGGATTTAAGTGTATTGAAATTAAATCCTTCAAATATCCTCTCTTAAAAGAGTTTTATTTTTCTAGAAAAGTTAGAAAGTTATTAAAAAAAGAAAAATTTGATATAATTAATACTCATGCTAATTGGGGATATTGCCTTAGGGATTATCTTAAAAAGAAAAATCAAAAAATAATTCACACATATCATGGGGTTACCGCCCCATATATGAAAATTCAGTTTGTAAAATTTGGTCTCCTTAGATATCTTTTCTATCCTCTTCTTCCGCTTTTTCATCTCTCGGAAAAACCCCCTATGGAAAAAGCGGACAAGGTCATTTGTGTCTCCAATAAAGTAAAGTATATGCTGCAACAGATTTATAAGTCCAAAAGAAAAATGCAAACAATAAGGACTGGCGTTGACCTTAAGGTATTTAAGAAATTGAATAAAGAAAAGTCCAGAAAAGAATTGAAACTAAAAGGAGATAAAATTTATGGTCTTTATTCTGGTAGGGGAGGATATTGGAACAAGGGTTTAAGTCGGGCAGTGTCTCTCGGTAAAGAATTGTATAATCAAAATAAAAATTTTAGACTAATTGTTATTGGTTCGGATAAGAAAAAATGTGAAAAATATTTAAAAGAAAAATTTATTACCTATAAGGGTGTTGTAAAAAGACAAGCTCTTCCAGGATATTATTCTGCCTGCAACTTCTTCCTCTTTTTATCTCGGTCTGAAGGGGGAGCGCCTGCACTAGCTTTGTCTGAGGCTCTTGCTTCAGAATGTTTATCTATCTGTTCAAGTGATTCACGTCCCGAAATCTTATTGCACAAAAAAGATTGCTTAATTATTGAAAGCTATGGGAAAATTCAATCTAAACAAATATTAAATCTATTAAAAAATAAAACAAAAACTGAAAACATGAAAAAGTCTGCAAAAAATAAAATGATAAATTTATCTCTGGAAAAATGGGGAGAGAAATATTTTGAGGTTATACTAAAATGAAAAATTCAAAAATTGCAATAATCATTTCGACATATAGTCAAGACAAGCTTCTAGAGAAAAATATTGAATCTATTGTGAACAATACTCTCAAAATTGATCCTAAAATTTGCTTGATTGATGATGCTAGCGATAACAGAATTGGAGAAAAAATAAAAAATAAATTTCCTTTTGTTGAAGTCTCTACAAATAAACAAAATTTTGGATTTTCAAAATCATATAATCTTGGAATTATGGGGGCAAGAAAAAAGTATAATCCTGATTGGTTTTTAATTTATAATGATGACTGTGAATTTGTCGGCAAGGGGTTTTTAGATAAATTCCTTGACAAGGTAAAAAAATTTCCAAAAGTAGGTATCTTTGGATGTAAATTAATTTATCCAGAAGGATCGATCCAATGGGGAATTAAAAAAAGCAAACCCTATTTCTTTGAGAAAAAGGGAACCTTGGAAAAATTAAAAGAGTTTTCGAAAGATAGTAACTCAAAAGAGGTTATCGGAGCATTTATGCTAATTAAAAAAGAAGTTTTTGAAAAAATTGGACTTTTTGATGAGAAATTTTCTCCTTTCTATGGGGAAGAATCAGACCTTTGTCTTAGAGCTCTTAAAGCGGGTTGGGATATAAAATATTTTGGAAATTTTGAAATTGTCCATCATAGAAATAAATCCATAAGTAAACTTTCTGAAAAAAAAGTCTGGTTTATAAAAAAAAGAAATTCCATTAGATTAGAATTTAAACATTACCCTCTATGGAAAATATTTTATTATGGGTTCATTCACTTTGGATCTGTTTTTAAAAAAAATAACTTTCCATTTACTAAAAAAATTAATCTATTAACTGAAGCGTATTTGTTTAATTTTAAAGAATTCTTTAAAATTAAACAAAAGAAAATTCTTTAAAAATCTCCCTATGTTAAAAAATGAATGGTGCTTATGTTTCATCTATATATTTTATCACAATTAACTTTATAAGTTTAATTTCATGTTTAATTCTATGAAGATTTTAGATATAAAGAACTTAAGCATACCTGAAATAAAAGTTATAAAATTTGCAAGATTTTGTGATGATCGAGGATATTTCACCGAACAATTTAGAAAAAGTCAATTATTAGAAGATCCTGAAATATATTTCTTGAATGATGTGGAATTTATGCAGGCGAATCAAAGTTCTTCAAAAAAAGGAGTTATAAGAGGTTTGCATTTTCAATGGAATCCCAATATGGGAAAACTTGTACGAACATTGTCTGGACATATGGTGGATTTAGTTTTAGACATAAGAGAAGGATCTCCAACTCAGGGAAAGATTGTCGGATATGATATGCCTGCTAATAATGATAGAAAGTATGATGAATGGATTTGGGTTCCGGAAGGGTTTGCGCATGGAAACTATTTTCCAGAATCAGGAATGATTGAATATATGTGTTCCAGTGAATACAGCCCTCAATGTGAAGCTGGAATCTCTCCTCTTTCAAAAGACTTGGATTGGTCACTATGTGATCCAAAGCTAAAAAAAGGCTTTGATGAGATTCAGGAGTATGGAGCTATAATTTCAGATAAAGACAGAGATGCTCCTTCTTTTAATGATTGGATGGAGGATGAAAGATCTAAAAATTTTATTTATACTAAGTCGGAAAATAAAGGTTATCAACATGAATAGAAAACAAATTTTATTTACTGGGGGAACTGGCCTTCTTGGATCTAATATGAAAAAAATGTTTACAGATGCCCTTTTTCCAACACATCAGGAACTTGATGTCTCAAGTTATTCTCAAGTAATAAGGTACTTTGCAGATAAAGAAATTCAAACATTGGTTCATGCTGCAGCATTTACATCTCCTCCAAAAGTGGATACAAATCCAATAGAAGCTATTAATTCAAATATTATTGGAACTTCAAATATTACAAAACTTTGTATTGAGAGAAATATGAGATTGGTATACATATCAACAGATTATGTATTTAGGGGTGATCGTGGAGAATATTCCGAGGAGGATGCAGTTTTTCCTGTAAATAAATATGCTTGGTCTAAATTAGGGGGAGAATGTGCAGTTCAGTTATGTCCCAATTCATTAATTATTAGAACATCTTTTGGGTCAGATATATTTCCTTACGAAAGTGCATTTGCTGATCAGTATACTAGTAGAGTTGGGGTTTCTGATTTGACAACAAAATTATTACCAATAATTGAAGATCAAAACTTAAAAGGCATAATTCATATAGGGGCGAATAGGAGAACAGTTATAGATTTTGCAAGAAGATTAGACCCCTCAAGAAAAATTGGAGAAATGTCAATAGGTGATGTTAATTTTAACGTGCCGGTAGATACCTCTCTTAACTGTTCTAAATATAATAAATGGCTTCAAGAGAGTAGTAACAAATGACAAAACTTTTGATTGCAGGAGGGGCAGGATATATTGGTTCAAAATTAGTTCCAGAACTTCTTAAAAGAGGATACGATCTAGATGTGGCAGATTTACTTTGGTTTGGAAATAATCTTCCTAAAGAAGTTCGTGTAATAAAAAAAGATATATTTGACCTAAGAAAGAAAGATCTAGAGGGATACGACCAAGCCATTTTTCTTGGGGGATTGTCTAATGATCCAATGGCCGAATTTAGTCCAAAGTTAAATTTCATACATAATTCGGCTCTTCCCCAATATCTAGCTTTTCAATCTAAAGAAGCTGGAATTAAAAAATTTATTTATGCTTCTTCTTGTTCAATATATGGATATACTCAAGATAAGTTGTTTGATGAAAATTCTCCAACAACATGCGGTTATCCTTATGGTATATCAAAACTTCAAGGGGAAAATGGATGTATGCAGCTGCAAGATAAAGATTTTTCGGTAATATCTTTAAGGCAAGGAACAATGGGGGGATTTAGTCCAAGAATGAGAACAGATCTTGTTGTGAATGCCATGTTTAAGAATTCTATATTAGAACAAAAATTGACTGTAAATAACCCCTCTATATGGAGACCCTTGTGTGACATAAGGGATGCTACTACGGCGTATATTCGCGCAATCCAGGCAGATCAATCTGTGAGTGGTATTTTTAATATCGCCTCTGAAAATTATACTATTGGAGAAGTTGGAGATTTAGTTAAACAAGAGGTTGAAAAATTAACTGGAGATAAAATAAAATTAACAATCAAAGACATGCAAGATTTTAGAAATTATAAAATTTCATTTGAAAAAGCAAAAATAGTATTGGGATATAATCCTAAATATGGCGTTAGAGATACTGTGGAAGACTTATATTCCAACTTGGAAAAAATTGGTAATATTGGAAATCCAGAATTTTCAAACATATATATGTTTAAACAATTAAAATTAGATAAATAATTAGATTCTAACAGACTCGCAAACATCACAGACTGTAAATGTTTTATTTTTAGGTTTTTCTTTAGAAAACCTACTTCGGGCCGAAACATATTTTTTATTATTCCAAACAGATTTTAGGTCATTTTTTAATAAATTTCCAAAATCTGTTTTCTTGTCATATAGTGCACAACAGGGAGAAGTGGTCCCTTCAGGATTAACAAATAAATATCTAAATGGATAAACACACGCACCTTGAATATTTATAGTTGAAGATGCTTCAATGGGAGTACATTTAAAATATTTAGAAACCCACTCTTCTACAATTTCTTTATTTAACTTCCAACCTTTTCTTCGAATCAATTGACTTGTTCTCATGTAAAGAAAATTTATTTTTATTCCCAATTTTTGAGCTATTGCACTTGCCTTATCTACATCATCTTCATTTTTTTTAGATATTAAATACTGCCAAACTATCCTTGGATAATTTGAATTTAATTCTTTTTTTCTCCTAATTATTTTTTTAAGATTCTCTAGAACTTTATCAAAATTTCCACCTTTTCTGTATTTGCCATATGTTGCCTGAGATGCCCCATCTAAAGAAACAACCATTTTATCTAACTTTAATTTTATTATCGAATCAATCATTTCTTTAGATATATTATTGAGATTTGTGCTCAATAATATTCCCACTTTATTTTTTTTTGTATATTTGATAATCTTTAAAATATCTGGATTCAAAAAGGGCTCTCCCCAGTTGTATAAATTAACAACAAAGGCATATTGTTTTATCTTATCAAAAATAATCTTATAATCTTCAAAAGACATGAGCTTTTTTTCACGATCGGGACAATTTGTTCCAGTAGGACACAAGGGGCATTTTAAGTTGCAAATATTGCCAATATCTATTCCATATGCCGATGGAAAAGAATTCATCCTTATTTTTTTTGAATTATATTCATACAAATTATACAAGACATTTAATAGTTTTTTTAATGTAAGATTTTGCAAATATGAAAGATAGTTCTTATATAAAAAAATGTAATAGACTTTTTGTTTTAAATCTTTGAAATTAACCATATAATTAAATCTTCTTAGAGTTTAAAAGATTTTTTATAAACAATCATGCCCACTTATTTTTCCCTTAATGCCCTTAAGGAAATCTTTGGCACCCTTTAAACTTAATTTAGCATACGCTTTATTTTTCATTAATCCATATACTATTCTTGCGAAAGCTTCTAGTATCCAGTAAGAGTAAGCTATAATTTTATGCTTACTCCATTTTTGAATATAATATCCCCTATTTCTAAGAAGATAATAAGCAGCAGTTGGAGATTTTTCTCCCCCATAAGAATAAGCCACTTTGTGCCACAACTTAGCGCTTGGAACCCATGAGATTTTAAATCCTGCTCTTTGTGCACGCGTTTGCCATTCTGTTTCTTCGTAATATGCAAAGAGAGATGCGTCAAAAAGGTGAATCTTTTCAATAACTTTTCTGTTAACAAACATTGCAGAACCTACTGCTTGATCTACATCAACATTGTCATATTGCCCCTTATCTTTTTTCTTATTTCCTTTTAATTTAGCAACCATAAGAACTTCATTTACATCTGACCCTATTGCCCAAAAAGTATTTTTTCTATCGAAGAAATAATTTTTTACTCCTAAAATATCTGCTTTTTTCCTATTCTTCCATAGCTCTTCTAGAAAATTATCTGCCAAAATTATATCATTATTTATGATTAAAAAATAATTTCCTTTTGCATATTTTACTCCGCTATTATGCCCTCCGGCATAACCTAAATTTTTTTTATTTGCAACTAGTTTTACAGATGGAAATTTTTTCTTGAGATATGATCCAGACCCATCAGTAGATGCATTATCAATTAAAATAACTTCATAACCCTTAAAGGTTTGTTTTTTTATTGACTTAAGACATTCTTCTGTTACTTTTTTCCCATTCCAATTTAAAAGCAATATGGATATCATTTATTTTTTAATGCAGGTATGCTTTTAAAGAATTCTAATTGAATATTATAATTCAATTTTCATAAAGCAATTCTACTTAAAGAACCTGCACTTTCATTTATCCTCCTTATAATATATTCTTGAGGATTTATCTCTCTCCAAGCTCTTTCAACCAACTCTTTTAATCTTTTTGGATCAACTACTGTCTTCTCCATTACTGGATTTTTCCAATTCATCTTGTCTGGGTCAAAATCCTCACTAATATGCCCTCCTTTAATAGCCAAAGAATATAACTTGCTTCCAGGAAAAGGAATTGGATGGAAAAAAGTTACATAAGGAGCTCCCCCTTCCTCAACCAATCTCCTGGATAGATCAAAGCTCATCCTTATCTCTTTTTCCGTTTCATCTGGAAAGCCAATCATTGTATTTATCGGCGCCTTGATCCCCCTATCTGAGATTGCCCTCATTAGCTTTACAAGATCCATTTTCTCCAAGCGTATTTTATTCGTAGCATATTGCTTTTGAATCCTGGACGATCCAGACTCCAAAGGAAAAACAATTTGTCCAAACCCTGCTTCTTGTAAAATATCCAAAAACTCATAATCAATAACATACTTACCCTCTTTGGATCTTCTCTGAGAATCATATAAATTTATAATATTAACGCCGTTAACATCTAATATTGACAACCCCTTATCTTTGATTTTCCTAAAAATGTCTTTTGCTCTTTTTTTATTGGCCAATAAGCTATCATCCTCAAAAAATAATTTTTCAATTCCTAGATCTTTTAATCTTTCAATTTCAGAGACCACTCTTTCCATAGAGTGTGTTTTATATATCCCAGTACCTCCGCTTTCAGAACCTTTTTTCTCTTCAGAAATATGGCAATATAAACAAGAAAAAGGACACCCTCTTGAGGTCATAATTGGAGCATATCTTTTTGGAATGTTTCCAGTTACATCTACCCCGTGAGCAGAGAAAATATTTTCATATTTTTTAAAAGGGAGCTTTTCCCAAGCAGGCATAAGTAATTCATCTAAATTGTTTGGAAAGCAGGATTTATCAACTGGATTCTCTCCACCTAAATATGCAAACCCGGGAGTTCTTTCCACTCCCTCATTAAGAACCCTTGGAAACACAAGCTCTCCTCCTGTTAAGCAGATGCCTTCAAAATACCCTGTATTCAAAAATCTTTGCTTTAAGGCTCTTGCATTGACTCCTCCCGAAAAAATAGGGATTTGAGGATTTAATTCTTTTATTGCCTTAGCGGTCTCAAAAACCATATTAGTTTGGGGGGTAAAATTAGAATTTATTCCAACAAAATCATAACTTCCTTTGTTTACAAATGCTGCAATCTCTGAAAAATCCATACCAATTCTTATTAGTCCATTTTCTTGCTTAATTCTTCTATAAAAAGTATCTTCCAATTTTTGACAATCTCCTCCAACTGAAGCATCTAACACATCTGTCTCATACCCTTCTTTCTCTAGTTGCGATGCTAAATATAATGGTCCCAATGATCCATCTGGTCGTGGAGTTTCAATATCCATTAACTGATTTGGGGGATAAATTAAAAGCACTTTAAGATCCTTAGTCATATCTTTTTACAAAGACTATACTTTATAAAGATTATTATAGTTATGTTTAAATGAAGGCTCTGATTTTAGCAGGAGGAAAAGGTAAAAGGTTGGGATCATTAACAAAAAATCTCCCAAAACCAATGGTTCTCATGAAAGGAAAACCGGTTCTTGAACATTTGATTCTTT
>Ga0075122_10000949_pt1 | contig 21476 bp, 24 predicted proteins | sample AntAceMetag02UKB_FD_69790 | JGI IMG/M metagenome (GOLD analysis project Ga0075122, IMG submission 69790) | Saline lake microbial communities from Ace Lake, Antarctica - Antarctic Ace Lake Metagenome 02UKB | ecosystem: Environmental > Aquatic > Non-marine Saline and Alkaline > Saline | place...
TTGAATTAATTTTTGCCGAGCATATTGAGAAATGCCCTAGTTGCGTCTGGAATGTTAATTGTAAGCTTTTAAAATTAGCGGAAAAATATAAAATAGAAATTAAACGTTTCCCAAATAGGAAAGGTAAGCGCAAGATTTATAAATTTGCTAATGCTGTGGAAATCGACGGCACTCAGTGTATTGATTGCCGTAATTGTATTGATGCTTGTTCATTAATGCAAAATATTCATTATTTAGAATTAAAGGGTAAGGGGCCGGATCAGGAAGTTGTGCCGGTAAAAAATAAAAAAATTGATTGCATTTACTGTGGCCAATGCGCGGTTCATTGCCCGGTTGGAGCGGCACAGGAGCAGACGCAATGGGAGGCGGTATCTAAAGTTTTGGCTGATAAGAAAAAGCTAGTAGTAGCGCAGTTTGCTCCTTCTATTCGGGTTAGTATTGGCGAAGAATTTAATTTACCTTATGGTAAAATTACTACTGGACAGGTAATAGCTGGCTTAAATAAATTAGGTTTTGACCATGTTTTTGATGTTAATTTTGGGGCGGATATTACAACAATAGTGGAATCTGGAGAGTTATTGGAACGGATAAAAAATAAGGGCGTGATGCCGATGATGACTTCCTGCTGTCCGGCTTGGGTTAAATATGTTGAATTTTATCATCCAGAATTAATTCCTAATTTAACCACATCCCGAAGTCCGCATATTCATAATGCTGGTATAATTAAAACCTATTGGGCTAGTCAGATGGGCATAAAACCAAACGATATTATTGTAGTATCAGTAATGCCCTGCACAGCTAAAAAATTTGAAGCAACTAGAAAAGAATTAAAAATAAAGGGCCAGAATCCGGTTGATTATGTTATTACCACTCGGGAGTTTGCCTATTTGTTAAAAAAGAATCAAATTGATTTTGCTAATCTAAATTCGGCTAAAATTAATAACGCTTTAGGCCAGTATAGCGGGGCTGGAGCGATTTACGGCGGTAGTGGCGGGGTTATGGAGTCGGCTTTGCGTACGGCCCATGCCATGGCTTGCGGTAGCAAGAAATCTGGAGTTTGTTGTGAACGAATTGATTTTAAAGAAGTGCGCGGATTATCTGATGTTAAAGAAGCTGTGGTGGATGTGGGTAGTAAAAAATTGCGCGTAGCAGTGGTAAATGGCATTGGTAATATAGAACCGGTGATTGAAAATTTAGATAAGTATGATTATGTTGAAGTTATGGCCTGCCCGGGGGGTTGTATTGGCGGAGGCGGTCAACCGATTCCGACGACTGATGAAATTAGGAAAAAGCGAATCGCCGCTTTGTATAAATTAGATAAGAGTAAAAAATTAAGAAAAGCTCATGATAATCCGGCAGTAAAAGAGTCTTTGTCTTGGCTTAGAGAACAGGGAAAATTAGAGCATAAGGTTTTGCATACTAAATATAAAAAGAGAAATTAATAAAACTATGATTTATACAAAACAACAAACAATGGTTCGTCTTGATGTTCGAGCTATGACGCAGTTTTTAGCCTTAGCTAGCGTGGCTACTTTTTTGCCGTTTTTTATCCATCTGCAATGGGTAACCGGACCAATCATTAACGCAATTTTAGTTTTAATCTTGTTTTTAGTGGGTATTCGCAGCGCTTTAGTGGTCTGTTTAATTCCTTCATTAATGGCTTTATCAGGAGGATTATTGCCGGCCGTATTGGCTCCGGTTGTGCCATTTATTATGATTAGTAATGTGATTTTTGTTTTAGGTATTGATCGGCTGTATCAGGCCACCAAGAATGAAAAAAAAGGCTATTGGCTCGGAGTTTTAGTCGGGGCTGGTTTTAAATTTTTATTTTTGCTGGCCAGCGTAAATTTTATCGGCCGGTTGTTAATTAAACAGGAGTTAGTAGTAAAGGTGGCACAAATGATGTCCTGGCCGCAATTTGCCACGGCTATGACTGGCGGGTTGATTGCCTGGGCTGTTTTAAAATGGCTGAAACGTTTTTAATAATATGGTAGAGAAAAAATATCCGCGTGTAGGCGTGGGAGTTATGATAGAAAATGAAAAAGGTGAAGTGCTTTTAGGTCTGCGCCATGGATCGCACGGAGCCGGGGAGTGGAGTTTTCCTGGTGGGCATTTAGATTTTGGGGAAACTGTTTTTGCCACTGCTAAAAGAGAAGTTAAAGAAGAGACCGGTTTAGACATAGATGAATTTGAACTAATATCAGTATATGATGAGTTGCGTTATATAAAAACAGACAATAAACATTATCTTGGACTAGGAGTAAAAGCAAAATACAAAGGCGGAGAGCCAAGAATTATGGAGCCAGATAAATGCCAGGAATGGAAGTGGTATAGCTTGGGCAATTTTCCAGACAAGATGTTAGACAATACGGAGGGGATTATAAAGAATTATAAAGCAAGGAAAATTTACTAAATTTTGACTAAAATAGAAAATATTGTATAATACAGTATGTAAGGAGCCAATCAAAATGTTGGCTTTTTATGCTATAATGGATGTATAAAAGGGATTATAAAAACGTTTTGATATGAAAAAACCAGATAAAAAACCCCTCCAATCGGGCGGGCAGGCAATGAACATACCAAAGTATGTCCAGGAAATACTGGAAAAATTAGCTAAAGCAGGTTTTGAAGCCTATATTGTGGGTGGATGCGTGCGTGATTTGTTAATGGATAAAACACCGAAAGATTGGGATATTACCACTAAGGCGCGACCAGAGGAAATTTTAAAGGTCAATCCTTCAGGGAAATATGAAAATAAGTTTGGTACTGTGCTTTTACCAATAAAGAATAAGAAAGATGAAACCGAGGATGTTATAGAAATAACCACTTATCGCAGTGAGCAGGGATATAGTGATAGGCGTCATCCGGACGAGGTAAAATTTGAAGATAATTTAGAAAAGGATTTGTCTAGACGCGATTTTACTATAAACGCTATGGCTGTCCAATTAGTTGGAGAACAAACCGAGGAGATAGTTGATTTATTTGGCGGACAAAAAGATTTGGGAAAAAAGATTATTCGAGCGGTTGGGGAACCGGTTGATCGGTTTAAAGAAGACGCTTTGCGCATGATTAGAACAATTCGTTTTGCTAGTCAGCTTAATTTTAAGATTGAACCTAAGACGGAAAGGGCGATTAAAAAAATGGCTGGCGGAATTAAGTTTGTTTCTAACGAGCGCATTAGAGACGAATTTGTTAAGATTTTAGAGACAGAGATGGCTTATGAGGGTGTGATGATGCTTCATGACAACAAACTATTGCAATATATAATTCCGGAGCTTACCCGCGGAGTGGGCGTGGCTCAGAATCATCACCACACTTATACTGTTTTCAAGCATTCAGTATTATCTTTAAAATATTGCCCGAATAAAAATTGGCAGGTCAAATTAGCCGCTATGCTTCATGATATTGCCAAGCCGCAAACCAAGCGGTTGATTAATGGTGATTCTACATTTTATAATCATGATATTGTAGGCGCAAAAGTTGTTAAAAAAATTATGCAGCGTTTAAAATTTTCTAATGATGATGTTAATCAAGTGACGAATTTAGTGCGTAACCATATGTTTTATTATAATGTGGGCGAAGTAACTGCAAGCTCAGTAAGGCGTTTAATAAAGAAAGTCGGGGAAGGGAATTTGGCTGATTTAATTGATATCCGCGTGGCTGACCGTTTGGGTTCGGGCGTTCCTAAAGCTAAACCATATAAACTACGACATTTAGAATATATGATGGAAAAGGTGCAAAAGGATCCAGTATCAGTCAAGATGTTAAAAATAAACGGGGATGAGTTAATGCCTCTTTTAAAAATTAAGCCTGGGCCAAAGATTGGGGCGATTTTAGATGTGCTTTTATCTGAAGTAATTGAGGATCCGAAGTTAAATAATAGAAAATATCTTGAGAAACGAAGCAGAGAATTAAATAAAATGGAATTAGATGAGTTGCGGCAGCAGGCTAAAGGAAAAATTGAAGAGCGGAAAATGGAAGATGATCAGGAATTAAAAAAGGAATTTTGGGTAAAATAGCACTACGAATTACGAATTTGTACGAATGTACGAATAATAAAAATTTATGGAAAAATTATTTATAAAAAATCGAAAAGGTGAAAAGATAGCGGTAATAGTGGAAGAAACTGAGAATGCCAAGGGTTTGGCTTTTGTTATGCACGGCCTAGGTGGATTTAAGGAGCAGCCGCATGTGGCGACTTTTGCTAAAGCTTTTTTAGACAGCGGATTTACAGTTATTCGGTTTGACACGACTAACTCAATTGGCGAGAGTGATGGTAAATACGAAGACGCTACTACTACTAATTATTATGAGGATTTGGAAGATGTTATTGCTTGGGCTAATAAGCAAGAATGGTATCATGAACCTTTTTGTTTAGTGGGCCATAGTCTTGGTGGGATTTGTATTTCTTTATATGCGCAAAATTATCCAGCCAAAGTTAAAGCTATCGCACCGATATCTACGGTGGTATCAGGAAAATTAAGCCAGAAGGCCCATTCAAAAGAAGAGATGGCTAATTGGGAAAAAACCGGCTGGCAAATTAAAGAAAGTAAAAGTCGGTCAGGACTTATTAAAAAATTAAAATGGTCGCATATGGAAGATAGACTTAAATATGATTTATTGCCGGAAGTTAAGAAATTAACAATGCCGGTTTTGTTAATTGTTGGTGAGCAGGACGATGGCACACCACCAAGGCATCAAGAAATTTTATTTAATGCTTTACCTAGAAAAAAAGAATTGCATGTTATTAAAGGTGCGCCACATACTTTTATAGAGTATAAACACTTAGATGAAATTAAGAAGATAATGTTAAAGTGGATAGGTAGTGTAATATAAGAAATAAGAAGTACAGAGACCTGCCCGCCAATCACTACGCTCAAGGCGTTAGCAGGCGGGTATCTCTGTACATCATAATTTATGTCAAAATCAAAAGTTTATTTTGTAAAATTAAATGAATTAGATAAAATTAAGGATTTAATTCCGGAATTGTCAGGGCCTTTGGGCGTGAAAGTTCATTTTGGTGAAGAAGGTAATAATACTTATTTACCGGCAAAATATGTTAAAGAGATTTCTAGTTGGCTGGATAACCCGACTTTAATAGAAACCAGTGTTTTATATAAATCTGTGCGTTCGGAAGTCGGGAGCCATCGGAAATTGGCTTTAAGACATGGATTTAATTTTGCAGATATTGATTTTTTAGACGGAGCCACTGGCGATGATAGTATGGCTATAAAAATAGATAAGAAGCATTTTAAAGAATGTTGGCTGGGCTCTGGGTTGGCTAAATATAGATCTCTTTTAGTAGCTTCTCATTTTAAAGGCCATATTAGCGCTGGCTTTGGTGGAGCTTTAAAAAATTTAGGTATGGGATTAGCTAGCCGACGGGGAAAATTATCCCAGCATGCCTTTGTTAAGCATAGTGTTGATCCGGAAAAATGTATTTCTTGCGGAATATGTATTAATAATTGTCCGGTTAACGCAATTAGTTTTGATGAAAATCAGAAAGCCAAAATTAACCAAGAGAAATGTATTAGCTGTTCAAAGTGTATAGGCATTTGTCCCGTTAACGCGGTTACTGTTCCTTTAGGGAAAAGGGATATTGGAGTATTTAGAGAGAGAGTAGTTGAATACGCTTTGGCTGGCGCAAAAAATAAGAAATGTTTTTATATAAATTTTTTAGTGAATATTACAGAAAAATGTGATTGCGCTGGTGAAGTGATGAAGCCGATGACGGATGATATTGGTATATTAGTTTCAGACGACCCTGTAGCGATTGATCAGGCGTCTTACGATTTAGTGGTTAGACAATGTGAAAAGTTTAAGGAGCAGAATGGGGATGAACAATTAGCGCATGGAGAAGAAATTGGATTAGGCCAGCGAGCGTATGAATTAGTTAAAATATGAAATTTTTGTGATTCTTGGGATTTTTGTGATTTTTGTGATTTGAAAAAATCTTAAATTCTAAAATAATTTCAAAATAATTTTTGTTTTTTTGTTTACTAATTATTAACCACTATGATTTGGAGACCCATTACATTAAAACAGTTTCCTGTTTTTTCTAGGCAATGGATGCTTGAGGCTTTTAGGGACGATATGGTTAAGATTCTAGGGTATGGATTTAAGAATTTTAAATCTCTAGATACTGGGATATATGCAGATCAAAAAGAATATGATGATTTAAAAAAAATTATGGTAAACCGTTTAAAAAAGGATAAAGAGGAGATAAAAAAACTTACCGAAGATTGGACAAAAGCCTCAAATAAATTAATAGAGCAAGCCAAGGAGATAGGTAAGCTGAAATTTAAAAATAAAAAGAATGAAGAAATACTAAAAATTATGGATTCAATTCTTGGAAGATTTAAGAAAACAGCTGCATATCTCTATATGGTAGATACTTTAGATAATTATTATGAAAAATGGCTTGATAACCTTTTAACTATTAAGTTAAAAGATAAAAACAGGCTATCTGAATATCGGCAAATTCTTACAACTTGTACGAAAATAACTCACATTCATAAAGCACATAAAAGTCTATTAGATATAATCCATAAAGCATCTGAGTTCACAATAGAGGAAATAAGAAAAAGTGACAAACTGCGACCTGATTTAGTTGCATATACAAAAGAGTTTAAATGGTTAGGCTACGACACAGGTATAGGCAAAGACTTCACTGTGATGGATACTCTAAAGAAAATAGATGGACTATTAAGTAAAGGTGAGACCACAGAAACATCAAATAATCGGGAGAGATATTTAAATATTATAAAGGAGCTAAGACTATCAAAAAAAGACAAAGAACAATTAAGCATAATAGATGCTTTTATATACGCTAGAGCGTATAGAGGTGAAGCTAACTCCATTGCTGGTGCATATATTCGTCCCATTTTAGAAGAATTAGCTTTACGCTGTAATACAGATTATAACTCTCTAATTTATCTTACACTGAATGAAATTAAAGAAAGTCTGGAAAAGAAGCATATAGATAAGGATATTGTTGACAAACGAAAGAAGGCTTTTGGTCTTCTAATGATTAATGGTAAAATAAAGATTTATTCAGGAGATGAAGTTAAACAACTAGAAGATAAAACCGAATTGGCTGATGTTAATGAAGTGAAAGGAACAGTTGCGAATCCAGGCAAGGTAAAAGGGAAGGTAAAGGTTGTAATTAAGTCAAGTGAATTTAATAAAGTAGAAAAAGGAGATATTTTAGTCAGTAAAATGACAACACCTGAATTTATGGTTGTTTTGGAGAAATGTGTAGGTATTGTTACTGACATTGGAGGTATTACATGCCATGCTGCAATAGTAAGTAGAGAATTGGGAATTCCCGCTATAATCGGAACTCAAATTGCTACAAAGGTCTTCAAGGATGGTGATTTAGTTGAGGTTGATGCCATTAATGGTATAGTTAAGAGAATAAAATAAATAATCCCGACTAAAGTTGGGGTATTCATGAGTTGATAAAATTATAATATGAAAACTTATAATTATAAAAAAATAAAACAGGAGGTTGAAAAGTTAGTAAAAGAGGCTTGCTATTCTAAGAATAATAAATTTGGCAATACGGTTTGGCTTTATCATATTATACCAGTAGTAGAGCATAGTCTAAATTTAGGCCGAGAATTAAAAGCTGATTTAGAAGTTTTAGAGTTAGCGGCTTTATTGCATGATTATGCCGGTATCTTTAATTATGAATTTTATAAAAATCATCACAACCAAGGCGCTAAAATAGCTGGAGAGATATTACGTGGATTTAATTTTCCAACTGAGAAAATTAAGAGAATAAAGGAATGTATTATTAGCCACCGGGGAAGCGTAAATTTAAAGAAGAAAAGCATTGAAGCAAAAATTTTAGCTTCAGCTGACGCCATGTCGCATATTACCGAGTTAATTGATATGTGTTATTTAACTTTTAATATCCATAAATACGAAACATTAGAGGGGACTAAATGGCTAAAAAATAAATTAGCCCGGAGCTGGGATAAAACTATGCCAGCGGGAAAAAAATTAATTAAAGCTGATTATGAGCAATCCTTAAAGATGATTAATAAAGTAATTGCTCGAGCTAAATAAATTTATGAAAAAAGTATTTTTTATTTTATTAATTTTAATTGTTTTAAGCGGCTGTAGTGCTGCACCTAATACAATAACCGAAAAAAATATGGCAGACGATTTAACTAACTACGATGATAGTGAAATTATTGACCAAATTAATAAAACGAAGACCGAACCTGGATCATCAGCGGGAGAGCAGGATAATAATAGTAATAAAGTTCAGCTTGAAAATTTAACAGTCCAGTTTAATAGCGCTTTAATTAAGACTAATTTTGGCGATATTAAGGTTAAGTTTTACGGACAAGAATCACCACTAACAGTAAATAACTTTTTAAATTTAGCTAAAAAAAGTTTTTATAATGGAACGAAATTTCACCGAGTAATTAAAGATTTTATGATTCAGGGAGGAGATCCTAATTCTCGCGACGATGATTGGTCAAATGACGGTATAGGTGGACCAGGTTATTATTTTCAGGATGAAATAAATAACCATAAGTTAGTGCGGGGCAGTTTAGCTATGGCTAATTCCGGGCCAAACACGAACGGTTCGCAGTTTTTTATTATCACGGCTGAAGCTACTGATTGGCTGGACGGTAAGCATACTAATTTCGGTTATGTGGTTGGAGGATTGGACGTTGTTGATAAAATAGAGACAGTAAAGGTTAATGCTAATTCTCATCCCTTGGAAGATGTTATTATAGAAAGCGTGAAACTACTAGAAGAATAGAAATTAAGGGCCTGTAATTAAGTGGTATAATAGGGCATTCGCATTGCTCAGTTCCGAGTTCGATTCTCGGCAGGTCCACATCGGGGTGTGGCCTAGTGGCTAAGGCGCATCGTTCGGGACGATGAAATCGGAGGTTCGAATCCTCTCACCCCGACAAGTAAGGGTTATATATGTCGGTTTCAGCCTCCGGCTGATCACCCGTAGGGTGACAAATCTCGCATCCCCGACATAAAGTAAAAATATAGTATAATTGAAAATTAGTGCGGGGTTCAGGACGATGAAATTGTCCAGTCGCTCGCGAGCGACGGGATCACCCCAACAAATTTGAAAATAAAAAAAAGGAGATCATACGTGTTAGTACAATCTCCAATCCTAAGACTAAACCTTTTTTTTATTGCCAGATGATTTTTGTTTTACAGACCGGGCAATGATCGTATTCTTTTTTAATGTAGAACGCCGCAATCACACCGCGGGTTGATAAAAAATCCGCTGAACATTGGTTTCCCGGGTCCGTTTGGGTAGATTACAGAAGGAATTATTCCTTCAACAATTCTTTTACCTCGGGCGGTTCTCATTGTATCACCTCCGGGTTAAGTATAGCTTAAAGCTATGGTTTAGTCTTAAGTGATTAATATTATAGATTAATTTTTCTTTTTAGTCAAGAGATTGTTATAATAAATAATAGGTTAATAAATTAGTAAATTAATAAAATTATGTTATCTAAAGAATTTATAAAAAGCATGAAGGCTAAGCTTGAGGAAGAAAAAATTCAGGTAGAAGCTAAAATTAAAAAATATTCTGCCAGGGAAAAGCCAATGGATAATCCTGACTTGGACGACTTAGGTCAGGACGCTTCCCAGGATATTTTAGAAGAGTCTTTAGTTGATGTGCATGAGGGAATCCTAGCTAAGATTAATAAAGCTTTGGGAAAAATTCAACAAGGCATTTATGGAACATGCGAAAAATGCGGAGTTGCTATTTTAGAGGATGATCTAAAAAAATTGCCCTGGGCTGAGCATTGCCGGCAATGTCGGGGGGAAAATTAACTATTTTATTATGACTGAAGAGATAATTTTAATTCCTAAAGCAAAAAGATTTTTTGATATATTTTTTTCTTTTTCATTTTTAATAATTTTGTTGCCGTTTTTTGTTTTAATTTTGTTAGCTGTTTTGCTTGAACATATTTTACGCTTATGTCCTTTAGCTTCTTTATTTTATATTGAAAAAAGGATTTCACAAGGAGAAGAGTTTAATTTTATAAAGTTTAATATTTTTAAGTCGGGGACAATAGAAAAGATGAGGTTAGAGCATAGATTTATTCATACTAAAGACCTAGAGAAGGATAATAAGAGCTTAATTTTTATAGGAAAGATATTGCAAAGTGTTTATTTAGATGAATTACCCCAATTAATTAATATTTTAAAAGGGGATTTAAGTTTTGTCGGGCCGCGTCCGGTTAATTTAGAGGTTTATAATAATTTGTTTGCTAGAGGCGTTAAGGCAAAAACTATAATTAAGGCTGGTTTAACCGGGCCATATCAATCTCAAAAGGGTAAACCAGGCATTAACCAGAATGAATTAGACATGGCTTATATAAGATTTTGTCGAGAAAATAGCTGGTGGAAAATTGTTTTGTTAGATATAAAAATAATTTTTAAGACATTTTTAGTTATACTTAGAGCAGAAGGCATATAGTTACTAAGAATTACGAATTATTAGTCATATGATATTAGATAAATACAAAAAAGATTTGGTTAAAGCAGGCGAAGTATATTTGCATATTAAAGTTAAACCAAATGCGGAGCGAACCGAAGCAGGAGAGAAAAGAGTTAATGGTTTTATTAAAATTAATGTTAAGGCCATAGCCGACAAAGGCAAGGCCAATTTAGAGTTGATTAAGTTTTTAGCTAAGGAATTTAATGTTGATAGACGGAACATAAAGATTATTAGTGGAGCTAAGAATATGCTAAAATTAGTAAAAATTACAAAATAATTATGTAATTATAATTAATAAAAATATTTTGTTTATTTGTTAAATTATGATATAATAAAAACAGCAATTAACAAAATTATAATATTTAAATAAGATTAATGAAAAAATTATGGACCAAAAAGAACAATACAAAGGTTTGCTTTCTGAGATAATCGAGAAGCAAACCGTAATTCTTGGGCCTGATATCGCAGTGCTAAAAGCCAGGAGCGTTTCTGGCCTGCAAGTATCTGGCGAAGGCAAGGTAACTGATTATGATGGAGATCCGAAAGTATTGCTACAGAAATTAATTGATACTTATGTTGATCTTTCCGGACAAATTGTTAAGAATGCTTTAGGCTCAATATTTGAAAAGTATCCAGATCTTAAAAAATTTAAGTAACAATAATTAATTATTAATTTTTATAATTGTATGCTCATAATAATTAGAAACATTATTTTGATTATATATTGGCCTGCTCTGCTACTGGGGAGTATTTATCTTTCAATGAAAGAGAGGACAGTTTATAAGATGGTAAAAGGATCGGTAATCGGAGAAATCACCGGGGTTTTAGTTTGGGCTATGCTAATTAGCATGTATAGCCTTGGTATTATAACTACAGCCTTACTATTTGTAGAGGAAAGGTTTATTTATTTAGTTATTCCAGTGTTTTTAGTTTGGCTTATTTCGTTTATTTGGAGTTTAAAAACCTTGAATAATTCTCAGAAAAAAGCCAGTAAACTATTTAAGTAATATAAATTTTGTTTTTTTATCAGTTATGTAGATATAAGTATCGTCAATACAGAAAATAATTTTTAATTAAAAATGTCTATATATAATATAATAATTATAATTTTAGTTTTGGCAGTTTTAGGAATTGGCATTTTTTCTTATTGGTGGAATCAAAGATTGAAAAAAAAGTTAGCTAAGCACCGAAAAGAGATGGAACATCAGATGTATGAGCTAGCTATTTTAAAAGATTTGGGTGAACGGACAGGTTACTCATTAAATATTCAGAATATTGTCGATATAATAACCGGGTCCTTACATCAATTTATTGAATATTCGGCTGTTTCTTATATGCTTTTTCAACCAGATAATATTATATTTAAAGTTCATTTAGAAGAATCTGTTTCTAGGGAATTTATAGATAATATTCGTGATAGGATGCTTAAGTCATTATCCGCCCTTTTAAATAAAGATTTTAAAGAAAGCCGAATTGAAGAAATTATATCTGGTGCCATATTGGTTGATAATGTTGAAACTGTGGCGCATTCATTTTTTAATATTCCTTTAGTAATTGGCGAAAAGGTTGAAGGAGTTCTTACTGTTGCCCACACTAAAGCTGGAGTATATACTGGAGAGAAAACAACGATTCTTTATAAAATTACCCAGCAGGCCTCGCAGGCGGTAACTAGTCTTCATAAAGTGATAGAGACTGAGCAGAGGAAATTAAACGCTATGGTAGAAAGTATAACCGAGGGAGTAGTGATGACAGATAAAGAATACAGAATATTAGTCGCTAATCCGGCAGCTAAAAGGATTATTGGTTTTGATGCGGATAAAGAAGCAACTATTTTTGATTTTATTGATAATCTTAAAGATAGTTTTGATATTAAAGGTAAATTAGAAGAAAGTGTAAAATTAGATAAAATATTACAAGTTAAAGAAGTTATAATTAAATACCGTTATTATCGAATATTTGTTTCACCGGTAAAAGGCGGTTCTAGTATAAAAAACGACAAAGAAATTTTGGGTGGTGTAGTAATATTCCAGGACATAACACATGATAAAGAACTTGAGAAGATGCGTGAAGACTTCATATCTATGATAGTGCATGAATTACGCTCCCCGTTAGGTGGAATAAAAAAATCGACAGAATTTCTCCGTGAAAAAATAGCCGAGGTGGACAAAAAGAAAATTGATAGCTATTTAGAATTAATTTATAATGATTCTTCCAGTATGTTGGGGTTAGTTAATGATCTTTTAGGCGTAGCCAAAATTGAGTCTGGGAAATTTGAAATAAATCCTGCACCCACTAATATAAATAAGTTAATTGAGGATAGGGTAGCGTTTTATCAAGCCGCAGCTGGTGCAAAAAAAATAACTCTTGATGCAAAATTTAGTGAAGATATTCCTAAAGAAATAAAAATTGATCCCATTAAAATTACTCAGGTACTTAATAATTTAATATCAAATTCATTAAAATTTACTGATAACGGCGGTACAGTGCAGGTCCAAGCCTTTTATCACAAAAAGGAGTCAGATGTTCTTGAAGAAGCCAAAAAAGTTGGTATTAACTGGATGGTTAAGGTTGATGATAAAAATATTAGCCAAGAAAAAGATTCCATAATAATTTCTGTGACCGATTCGGGCGTCGGTATACCGGCTAAAAAAATACCTAAACTTTTTAATAAATTCATTCAGTTTAAATCAACAGCCAAGACAGAAGAAGAGGGTACAGGTTTAGGTCTAGTTATTGTTAAGGGAATAGTTAAAATACATGGAGGTATAATTAATTTAGCTTCCGAGGAAGGCAAGGGGACAAGCTTTTACTTCTCACTACCGTTAAAAATTGAAAAAATAGATAATTAAACATTAAGCAATAAATTTATGAGCAACAATGATAAACAATATAAAGCGACTATTCTCTTAGCTGAAGACGAAGAAACTACTCGCCGTCCTGTGGTAGATTATTTATCAGAGTCAGGTTTTAAAGTTTTAGAAGCGTCTAATGGAGATGAAGCTCTAAAACTAGCCATAGAAAATAAACCTGATTTAATCTTATTAGATGTGATAATGCCAAAAATGAATGGTATAGAAGTTTTAAAAAAATTGCGCGAGGATAAATGGGGGAAGGACGCTAAAGTAATACTTTTAACTAATTTGTCTGGTTCTGATACAATTGCTCAAGCTGTTGCTTATAATGTAAAAGAATATTTCTTAAAATCAGAAATGGAATTAAGCGATATAGTAGAGAAAATAAACGCTAAATTAAACTTAAAGTAGTTTTTTAATAGTTTTTATTTAATTATTGTTTTAAGCTAAATTGCCCAACTTTTATATAGAAGTCGGGTTTTTTTACCCCAATTAAAATAAAAATTCAAGAGACTGAACAAAATTAGGAGTTATAATTAAAATAACAGTGATAATATATTTATGGAAAAGCCAGAAAAACAAAAAAATGTTCCTGAACATGTTGGTGTAATCATGGATGGCAATCGGCGTTGGGCTAAGGAAAGGAATATACCGACTTTAGAAGGGCATCTAAAGGGATATGAAAAAATGCGCATAGCGCCGGATTGGTTTTTTTCGCGTGGAGTTAAAGTTTTATCAGTTTTTGCTTTTTCTACGGAAAATTGGAATCGGAGTCGGGAAGAAGTTAATTATTTAATGAAACTTTTAAAAAAAGTTATTGATGAAGATTTTGAAGAACTTAATAAAAAAGGTTATAGAATTTTAATTAGCGGGCGGATTGATGAGTTGCCTGGAGATTTGCCGGATGGTTGCCAAAATATTATTAATAAAACAAAAGACAATTATAAGTGTACTTTAAATATTTGTTTAAATTATGGCGGCCGGGCGGAAATAATTGATGCTTTGCGCAAGATGATAAAAAATAATATTAACCCTGAACAGGTGCATGAAGGGTTAGTCCGTAAATATTTATATCAGCCGGAATTGTCTGATCCTGATATAATTATTAGAACTTCCGGTGAGAAGCGTTTATCTGGTTTTTTACTTTGGCCAGGCGCTTACAGCGAGTTATTATTTTTAGAGAAGTATTGGCCGGATTTTGAAGAAAAAGATGTTGATATTATCTTAGAGGAGTATATTAACCGGAAAAGGCGGTTTGGAGGAGATGGCAAAGAGAATTAAAATTAAGCCTGCCCGTTCACCTAGACGAGCTGGCCCGCTTCGACGGATCTCGCTAAGCGGGAGAGGCGAGCGAGGCTGGCGGGTACGGAACGCGGCCAGGGATTTAAGAATTCGTTGAGCAGAATGCCTAGCGAATTTTTTAATTGAATTTTGTTATTTTTTTTGCTAAGGTTATGGTATGAATAACCTAAACAAAAATACGCCTTTAGCTGATAGAATGCGGCCAGCTAGTTTAGCTGATTTTTTAGGCCAGGAAGAGGTTATAGGGCAGGGGAAATTACTTAGGCAGGCCATAGAATTAGACCAATTGCCGTCAATAATTCTTTGGGGTCCGCCGGGTTCAGGTAAAACTACCCTGGCTTTTATTATTGCCAAGCAGACTAAATCAGAGTTTGTCCAGTTTAGTGCCGTAACTAGCGGAGTAAAAGATTTAAGAGAGATTATTAAGCGGGCCGAAGAGAGTAAACGTTTAGGTGTTAGGACTATTCTATTTATTGACGAAATTCATCGCTGGAATAAAGCCCAACAGGACGCGCTTTTGCCGCACGTTGAAAAGGGGACAATTACCCTGATCGGCGCTACTACAGAAAATCCGAGTTTTGAAGTGCGCGGGGCTTTGCTTTCCCGTTGCCGAGTTTTTGTTTTAGACCGGCTAACCAGTGATGAAATAGAGATTATTATTAAGAGCGCTTTAAAAGATAAAAAAAGAGGTTTGGGAGATTTAAAAATTAAAATAAACAAAGAAGGAACAAAAATTTTAGCTAAGATGAGCAATGGAGACGCGCGTACAGCTTTGAATGTTTTAGAATATGCCAGTTCAATTAGTAAAGAAATAAGTTTAGATAGTATTAAGGATGCTTTCCAAAAATCGCATTTAATGTATGATAAAGACGGGGAAGAGCATTATAATATAATTTCGGCTTTGCATAAATCAATGCGTGGTAGTGACCCGAACGCGGCTCTGTATTGGTTAGCGCGGATGCTGGAAGCCGGAGAAGATCCCTTATACGTAGCCCGGCGTTTAGTCCGCTTTGCTTCGGAAGATATCGGTTTAGCTAATTCTCGAGCCCTAGAGCAGGCCGTAGCCGCTTATGATGCCTGCCATTTTATTGGTATGCCGGAATGCAATGTAATTTTAGCCCAAGCCGTAGTTTATATGGCAAAATGTCCTAAATCTAATGATTTATATATGGCTTATGGGCAGGCCGCAAAGGACGTTAAAGAATTCGGTAATTTAGGTGTGCCTTTGCATATTCGCAATGCGCCGACTGATTTAATGAAAGACTTAAATTACGGCAAAGGATATAAATATAGCCCGGATTATGAATATAATGAAAATCAGGAATATATGCCGGATGAATTAAAAAAGAGAAAATATTTAAAGCAGTAAATCATATGGACTTATCAATTATTATCGTTTCTTGGAATGTTCGAGAGAAACTGAAAGAAAATTTAAGAGCTCTGCAGAAAGCCCGAGGTAATTTAGATATGGAAGTTTTTGTGGTGGATAATAATTCTCATGATAATACAGTGGCTATGGTAGCCGAGCAATTTCCAGACGTGAAGCTTATTAAAAATAACGAAAACCTAGGTTTTGCTAAAGCTAATAATCAGGCTATAAGACAAACTCAGGGTGATTTTGTTTTGTTACTTAATCCAGACATGAAAGTTAAACCAGATACTTTAATAAATATGCTAAACTGGATGCGGGCTAGTAGCCAAATTAACGTGGCTAGCTGTAAATTGATAGATGAACAAGGCAAGGTCATAAAGCATGTTCGCAAGTTCCCTAAGCTTTGGGATCAGTTGATGGTTATTTTAAAAATACCGCATTTATTTCCTAAAGTATTAAATAAATATTTATGTTCTGATTTTAATTATGGTCAGCCGGCAAAAGTAGATTCAATTCGCGGTTCTTTTTTTATGATAAGAAAAGAGACCATAACTAAAGTTGGCCTCTTGGATGAGAAATATTTTATTTGGTTTGAAGAAGTTGATTACTGTAAGCGAGTTAAGCAGGCCGGGGGGCAGATTTGGTACACGCCGGTAGCTGAATCTATAGATTATGTTGGCCAGAGTTTTAACCAAGTGTTAGTCGGAGAAAAGCAGAAATATTTCCGTAATTCTCAGCTTACCTATTTTAAAAAACACCATTCAATTGGTGAGTATTATATATTAAAATTAGCTTGGGTTTTAGGAATGATTATAGTTTGGGTAGGGGATAGGCGAAGCAAGAGAAGTAATCATCGCTAGAGCGGGGCAGAGAGTTAAAAATAAATATTGTTTTAAGGTTGCGGAATTAAAAAAGTGTTATTTAGAATAACACTTTTTTTGGCTAATATTAAATAAAAATTTATTTCAGCTAACGTTTCTGTGTATCTGAAATTTTTGCCTTTCTTACTTATACATAGTTAGACAGAAATTTGTTTCTCTCAATTTATTTTTTGGTAGTTTATTTATTATTGTAATTGATGCGGGTGATTTCCGTCTCTGTCGTCAATAATTTTTATAATAACCAATGATATCGCTGAAGCGACGAGGACTACCCCTAAAGTACTTAATGCTTTCCATGCAATTTCATTATCAAATACATCCCATATAGCAAGTATGGCTAATAGGGTCATAAAAATTACTGAGATAGTGAGTATAATTGCTACCCATCTTTTGACTGTTTTAAACATAATTTTTTTGTTATTAATTAATATAATTTAATATTTTATTATAAGTTATGTTGATCACTGAAATAAATTATCAAAAAAATCTAATAAATAAAAAAATTATAAATATTTCAGCTAACGTTTCCGAATATCTGAAGTTTTTCTGTAGCTAAGCGGAAGAAAAATTTTGGTGAAAACGAAAACCGCAGATTCCGTTATTATCTTAGTTTAATCTGCATAGATTTTTTTCTAATTGCAAAGAGAACTACCCATAAAATAATACCTGCGGCAATCATACTAAAAAGGATCAAAGTTAATAAAAATTCAATGTTATCAACCAAACCGCAACAATGTTGTCCAAAATTCATGTGTTGCGAGAATAAAATTAAGGAAATTATCAATAGATAAATTCCTGTATCATATTTTAATAAAGAAAATCCGTTTTTATTAAATTGTAGTCGATTCAGCCTCATTCCAAAAGACGAATTTAGTAAGAGTAAAGATATAAATCTAAATAAAAATATTATTAATAGACTGCCAGCAAATGGCGTGATAATATCATACTCAATTACATCTGTATTCCCCGGTCCCATTTCAAAATGATAAGGGAGTATATTTTTTAAAGTGGAATAAGATACGGAGAAGATGATTATAAAAATTATTAAATCAAGGATGAAAGAGATGATTTTTTTCCGCTTTAATTTATTCATATAATTTATTATAAGTTTATAAATTTTTTTGTTCTGGAGTGAAAAGGAAGAAAAATTTTGGTGAAGCCGAAAACCGCAGATTCCGTTATTGTCTTAATTAAATCTATGAAAAATTTTATTGTTTTTTATTACTTTATGCACCAGCAACAATATCAGCAATCCAATTACTCCTCCTATGATTGTGCCATAAACATCATTTATATCAAAAATCTTTTTTGGCAATATAGGTTGGAGGATTTCATAAATAATATACCCGCCAGTTAAAAATGCGATCACAAAATACGCTTTTTTCTTTGTTGAGTTGATGATGGCCAGCATAAAAAATATCTGCACAATTATGCCGCCTGAGTTTCCGATTGTGTCCGCTATTCCAAAATCATTTATTTGGTTTTGGTATATAAAAGGTCGGTATATATTTCTACCTATTTCAGTAAAAATAAATGAAAATAAAAAAATGATGAAATATGTAATACGAAACGTATTAATTGTTTTTATTTGCTTTTCATCTGAAAAAAAGCTGTAAAATGGCTTCATGATAGTTGTATTACAAAATTTTATTTATTTGATTCAATAGTTTTATTATTTTTGTGTTCCATCTTTATTGGTTTATTTCCAAGGCTTGATCCTAATCCCATTAATATCGCAATAATTACTTTTAGAAATATTGAAATAATTTTTTTAAAATAATGTGTTATCGTCTTCATAATAAAATTTTTAATTTATTTCATTTAACTCTTGCGTATGATCCGATGTTGCGAAGCAATTTTGGATATACGCTGTTATATGATGTTTATTAAATATCTCCGACGTCAATATTGTGCCTATCTTTTAATTCTAAAATTTTTGTTTTTACTGCATTCTCAAAATCCACATTATGAATTTTTGCCAAAATAGCTAGCTGAAATAAAACATCAGCAAATTCCTCATTTAAATTGTCTTGATCTAATTTCTTATTACGTAGCTTCGGTAAATTCACTGCTCTTGCTAATTCACCAATTTCCTCCATCAATTGAGTAAAACTAAAATGTGGGTTTCGTTCAATGCTATATTTCTTATCAATTTTATCTACAACCTCGGCACATAAATTTTGAAAGTTTTTTGTTTCCATATTTTTTAAGATAAATTAGGAGATATTTAATAAATTTCATATAATGTTGAGTATATCTGAAGTTTTTGAAATTCCTATTTAAAATTAATTATTATTTCAAAAATTTGAGAGAGGGGCGAGCCGAGCCCCGAATCAGGTATACATTGTTATCTGCCCCGAAGACTCAATTTTTATTCATTATAAATTAATTATCATAAATATTGAGAGTGAGAGCGCAGCGGGGCGCGGAACTGAGTGGAGCGAGTTTAAATTAAAACTTTATTTTTTTATTCTTAGCAGGCTCGCGTTATCTAAATCAGCATAAGCACTGGCATGTACACCGAACAAAAAGTCATTAACGTGGCATTTTTTCTTGCCACCCCGTCTATCAGGCAGGGGATCATTTATATAGACATGCTGATTTGAAAGTCCAGCTACTACATTAAAATGAAAATTGAATTTCGGTTGCTTTTCAGTTAAAAATATTGATGTTAATAAAGCAATCATCGGTGTATTATCTTTTAGACTATTTTGTATATCATCTACTCCAGGGATTTTTACTTTTATTTTCCCACCAACTTCCATATAATCAACGAAATATTTCAAAGTTATATTATATTGTTTTTTTTTGTTCGTTTTGAGTAGCTTTTTAATGTGGATTAATAAATCTTTTTGACTTGAACGTCTGTGGTGAATAGTAAACAATCCTGGATGTTGCGTAACTAATTCAACCTTAAAGCCGTTTTTAATCATGTATGTACCGAGTTGAGGAGAGTATGTGCCAACACCAGCATGGACTTTCAAATCTTTTTTTAGAGAAGTTAATGACTTTTTGTGGCCGTAGTATTTTAAAACCATTAGCAAACAAGCTAGACCGCAGTCGTCTGAGCCTTTTGCTTGGTAGATTAGTGGAACGTTTAGTTTCTTCATAAAAAATAAAGTTTTAATTTAAATTGCAAATAACGTTTACCGATAAGCGAAGTTTTTGAAATTCCTATTATAATTAATAATCATTTCAAAATTTGGGAGAGGTTTCCGATAGGAGACCGAACCGCTTATCGAGTTGTTAGCTGATGTATATGTTATTCTTTGATTTGCGAATGCAAATCACTTTTAAAAAGAATTTAATTTTGTTTTTTCGTTTTGGGGTAAAGAGAAGAGGGGAATTAAAGGGGTGAATTCTCTTTACCCCCAAACTCCTATTTTTATTCGTTGTTATTTTTTAATTTAATGCATTGTTCTGCCGGTCGTAAAATTGATTGTTCAGTTGGCGAATAATATATTATTTCATATAATTCAAAATATAATTCTAGTTCTTGTTTTTGCAATGTTGATAATTGTTTTTTTTGAAATAACGTGAGGAGTGTTGTTGAGCTATTTGAATTATTTTTTATAAATGTCACAAATGATTCTTTATCTGTTTTTAAATTTTCAACTTTTTCATTAAATAAACTCAAGGCTTTATTTTTTTCTTCTTCACCACAAAACAATTTCTTTGTATAACATATTTCATTTTCATTAAAATTTTCTGGTAATTGATAGGCTTCACTAACATATACATCTGAACAATCTTCGTTAGTGTAGGCTATAATATATTCTTCATCAGTTTTCATTTTAGGTAAAAAAGCTTTTTTGTTGTTGGGTAATATGAATAAAACATTATATCTTTCTGACCATTTTTCTGTCCAAGATTTATTTTCAATTTTCCATGAGTTGGTATATGGAATTGTTTTGACTTCATTGATTTCAAGTGTAGCACCTGGACTATTCTGCGCAATAAGACTTCCTATTAATACATTGTTGTCTCCTATATTTATATCACTTTTTTCCGCAGAAGAAGATGAATTATTGTTTGTATCATTACTAAGTTTGTCTGCTAATTCAAAAGAATTATTTGCAAAAATAACAATGGCACTAATAATTATAAAAAAAACTACTACTACGCCAATAATTTTAGGTTTAAGAAGTTTGTTTTTATACATATCTAGAGAGTTCATATTATTTTCAATTTTTTGTTTTGTGTTGCGATAAGTTCCAGTAATTTTTTTAAAGATTACTTCGTATTGTCTAAAATTTTCATCCTGACTGTCACCCCATGCTAATAAATATATTTTTTTGAAAATTGCAGAATCAACCTTTTTGTGAAACACTTGAACATTGTTAATAAGACAAGTAATAAAATTCTTTTCATTAACTTCAAATGCAATTGTGATTTCAGAATTTTTTGTATACTCTAATCTTTCGTGTTTTTCCCGTTCGCTATTAATATATACGGTTAGACTCATTTTATCATGTTCTTCTCTTGCCCCAACATGAAATAATAAACTATTTTGGTCGCGCAAAGGTAAGTCCGAATTATTAGGCAAGCAAAGCTTAAAACCAGCTCTCCAG
>Ga0075122_10000952_pt1 | contig 21419 bp, 26 predicted proteins | sample AntAceMetag02UKB_FD_69790 | JGI IMG/M metagenome (GOLD analysis project Ga0075122, IMG submission 69790) | Saline lake microbial communities from Ace Lake, Antarctica - Antarctic Ace Lake Metagenome 02UKB | ecosystem: Environmental > Aquatic > Non-marine Saline and Alkaline > Saline | place...
TCCATAATATTAAAGGTGTCAGTTGCAGTTTGCGTAATAACCTTCGGTGCATCAGTAGTACCATATATAGAGGTACGTTGGTTGTTAATATGCGCATCAATAAGTCCGTTATTTATATCCTTAGTACCTATTTTAGTTTCCCTGTTCTTATTAGCATCTTTCCCAACACCAAACCGCAAGTCGTATTCTTCTTTAGCAAGCATTTCTTCCATACCAGTTATTTTTCCACCAACTGCATTGTAGACAGCTTGCATACTGTATTCAATATCAAGTATTTGTGATTTAGTGAAGGTGTTATTGGGATTTGTGTTTATATGTTGCATAAACTGACTCAATGCTTCTTGATTCATTGTGCCATCTGGACTTTTAGCTATGATTTCATTGAATCCATCTTCCATAACTTTCATGCCTTCGGGAGTTGCCATAGCTTGGAATGTTCCAATGAGTTTTGTATTTGATTCGAGTTGAAGTAAACCCATCTCAATCTTTTTAAACTCCCTCATGGCTTCATTGGTTCCTACTTGGTCTATACTCTCAGCTATCTGCTGTTTAGATACTGCTATAGATTGAGTAAGCCCCTCAAGTTCAAGCCTAATTTTCTCTCCCTGATTTTCATTTGTGACCTTTTGTGCATCAGCAAGTAAAATTTTCATACGCTTTTCTGCTCTAGCAACATCTACTTGTATCGGCAACAGAGTATCTATTTCTTGACGTGTTAATTCTGTAGCAGTTTCCGATGCAAGTATTTTCGCTGTTGATTCACGTTCACCAGCAGAAACTCTACGTTCCTCTAACGCAAGCTGCTTGTCCTTATAATCTTTATCAGCAGCCATTAGATTGTATTGATGTAGAGCTTGTGCCATTTGAGGTAACGCATCACCTATACCAGCCATAAATTGTCGGAATGTCAGTTTAGCCATTATTCAGTTCCCCTTTCAGTAAACGGAACTTTTTGTATCATATCTCGTGTGTTTGCGAATCCAACATCTGTAACCTTATCAGGTGTAACACCACGATAACCAGCGACTATTGAACGCATAGCATCTTGTCGCTCACCCATTCGCCCATAAAACTTAGTCATACGCTTGAACGCTATCTCTTGCGGTGTCAGTTGTCGAGGTGGTTCTTCAGCGAACATAGATGTTAGTATACCGCCAGCTAATTGCATTAGACCGACAGCTATTGCGCCACCACCAGTACTAGATAGGAATGCACCTGCTCCTCCAAGCAATCCACCACCAACTTTTTCGGCAACGTCTGGTGCTGCACCTGTATATAATTCATCATATGGATTTGGCATTAGGTAGCCCTCCTTGACGCAAATTTACGCCATTCATCACCATCACCATAGTAGGCTCTAAAAGTAGCTTGGTCTTCTGATGATAATGACCTGTATTGTTGGTCGGTTATTTTAGTATTCTTAGGAGGTAATATCGTATCTCCACTATTTGTCGTTGCTATCATATCATTCACTAAATTATTCAAATCTACTTGTGTTAAATCTCCGCTACTAAGTGACAGTTGGCTATTGAATACCTCAGTCATTACTGCGTCAGTAAATGCACCAGCAGCTTCTAATCCTGCCTTACCTTTCTTAGACAACCCATCGAGATACGCAACGATAGCAGGATTCTCAAGCACTTGTAGCTGTATACCGATAGCTTTACCAATTTCATCAGTGGCGTGTTTCTCTTGCTGTATCTTTAGTGCAGCGTTCTGTATCTCGCTACTCTGAGCAAACGTCAAGTCGAATTGTTCTGCTGTTTCAATAAAAGTAGTCTGGTACTGATATAAATCATTAGTAGAAGTTATATTAAACTCTCTTGCTTGTTCTAACAGATAGCTTCTTTGTAATTCCTTTATCCTCGTTTCTTCTATGCCATGTTTATCTTTTGCCCATTGGAGTTGAGCATTGAACTGTTCAGTCGACCGCATAAGTGACTTGTCGAATTGTTTTATACCTACGTTGATAGTCTGTTGTGCTATTGACCTTTCCCACTCATCTCTATTTTCTGTAATCTCAAGTTGGTCATACATTAGTTCAAGGTTTTTATCAAACTGTTCTACTTGAGTAGCATTAGTAACATCAAATGTACGTGCTGATTCAGTTATACTTGCATTAAACTGTCTTACCTTTTCATCAAGGGTTAATAAATTAAACGCATCACTTGACACCCAATTCTTTATACCATCATTAGTAAAGAAGTCAAATCCGGCTGCTTGCATAGTTTCCGCAGATGTTGTCGAGATAGTAGTAGTTTCAATAGCTGCTGACTTATTAATTTCGGCAACCGCTTTTGAAGTAGTACTGTTTATATTAGCAATCTCAATCTGTTTCTGGAATCCACTGAGAGTAGTATTAGCATTTATCTGTGCTATTCTTTCAGACGATGCAGTATTGATATTAGCTATATCTCGCTGAGTCTGTGTTGTTATACCAGTACCATATATATCAGCACCAATAGCTGATTTCTGTGCAGCTTCCGCACCGACATCTCGATAGATTTCACCGAGTCCCTGAGCATATATGCCTTCAGATTGCAACTTAGTAGCTTCACTAACGTCCAGTAATCCACCTTCACCGTACACAACTGCTGATGAACGTGCCTTACCCTGTTTCTGGAATGTACGTCTTGCTTGCTCACTGCCCTTTATTATAGCAGCTTCACCGACAGCTTCGACACCAGTACGCAATGTTTCTGCACGTCTTGCTATCTCTGGCTCACGTCCTGCTGCTGCCGATTGGAAGAACGCATTTGCTACACCCCCCGTATTCCCTGTTCTTAAATCCGATTGGAATTGTGCGCTAATGACAGGGTCGATAAAGGGGCTTGTTTCCTGAAATGATGTTCCTTCCTGTCCTGTTTCTATTGGCACATCGTCATACGGATTGATATTATCAGCCATTTATACCACCCCTCCTGTAATTAATCTAACAGCAGTGTGATAAACTGCCGTTACAATAGCAGTTCCTATTCCTATTACATACTTCATATTTGATTTAAATACCTTTAGTTCCGTTTTTATATCGTTTTGAGAATTATGTATTTTCTCCAATACCTCTGTTTGTTTTTGGTTCGTTATGTCAATGGTATCAAGACGCTGGTAAATAGCCAGCTTATGTTCGTTCCAACCATTCCCATCGTCAGCTTTGTTCATCGTACATTCTCCGTTCACTTATGCAGATTTGGGTTTGTGTTCGTACCAATCCATTTCAACAGGGTGCAGATGTGATTACCACCTACACCCCGATTATAATAGCGACTACGATACGACAGAAACTTCTTCCCAAACATAATAAAACACATAACAAGCCGTTGTTGCAAGTGTAGTATATGAACACACTGCCCTGCCTGGAGGTATAACTAGACTTCCATTTAAAGGATATATATTAGGAAGAGGATTCTCGCCTGCTGCCGCAGCATCATCATACGAACTAAATACTCTCTTTAGCACAGGACTTACAAGAGTATCAGCATTAACAGCCATACAAACTGAAGCTGTGCTTGAACCATCAAGACAGTTGTAAATTGTCAAGTCGGCAGTAGGAGCAGCTATCGAAGCTGTCTGTAGCCCGATTGCACCGATAGTGTCAGCAGCTAACATCTGACCAAAACCGAATTCATGGAGTATGACATTTTTCCCACTTGTAGATGGGTTATTAATTCCAAGTCCTGTCCATGTGGCTGTTACACCAGCAGTTGTGGCAACCTTTGTGCCACTTGATGCTGAGAATAATCTACCCGCAACGGCAGCAGTTTGGAGTGGGCCACCTTGTGATAATGCGATTACTTGTTTATACTGGTCGGCTTCCATTGGAACTTGTGAGCCTGTTTTAACATTACGTGCTGTAAACATTTAATTCCTCCCTTTGAGTGTGTGTGTGTTGCTTAACTTCGTTCAATTTCTTCCCATAGAAACGAGAAGATAAATGCTGCTGTTGTGTCTAGTGTTGTGTATGTTGCTACGAATTGTCCAGGTTCTAAGATTAAACTTCCATCAAGGTTGTAAGTGTAATCGCCCTGTACTGAAGGTGTAGAAGATGGTACTGACAGATATTCACAAGCACCGATAGTCCAGTTGACTCTTGTCACTCCGAAGAAATCAGTTGTGAATGTACCGCTTAAATCTTTACCCGCAGTACCGACAACTCCCTCAACGGTGATGGTAAAATCATCTCCAGCAAGGTTGTTAAAGGGGTCTGCAATACTACTTACATTATTAGCACCGCCACCGCCCCAATCAGCATCTTCGCCTGTTCCATCACCGTCAGCATTGTTATTACCCTCTGCATTAACTATATACTGAAAATCAGCAGTATCACTTCCATAAATAAGATTATTCTCAGAAGTCGAAACAACATTACCGAAGTAAATACCAACATCTTGACCAACAATAGTATTATTTGCCAGAATAAAGTTAGTTAAAGCAAAATTCCACTGTATCCCAAAACTAGCACCAGCATAGATAATGTTATTATATATTTGAAGACCTTCAACATCTTTATCTGATATATTAATTCCAACCGCTAAGCCTTTAAGGATATTTCTTCTGATTATAAAAGTGAAGTCTGTTGAAATACCTACCGTATAAATACCAATAAGAGGGGCCGAGGTTCCTTCCATAAGAACTATACCCTCTATAATTACAGTACCGGCTCCCTCCATTTCCATATCTAAACATTCACCGGTGTAATTACAAGTGAATCTTGCTCCCGTAGAGCCATCAGTAGTAGTTGGGAAACTTGCAGGTAGAACATGAAGCGTATATCCACCTAATGTTTCGGTAACAGCCGATGGGCAAGATGATTCAGTAAATGCACTTGCGTCAACAGTACAGGTTACATCGCCAGTAAGATTTCCTAAATCATCCCAGAAACTTGCCCAAGATGAATATGTTCCTGCTGAGAGTTTTATTGTGACGTTCCCTGTAGTTAATGGCATTATATTTTCTCCATAGTAAGAACTCCACTACTTTGCGCTATAAATATAGAGCTGTATTTGCTTATGTCATTCCACGTATTAAGCGTTTTTATAGGAATATTCGCATCAACATCATATGTTTGTTTCCTGTATTTTTTAACAACAGTCATACCCAATACAAGAGCAGTTTCAGGCTCACACATAATGTTTGCTTCTTTCTCTGTGCAGTCAATACGTACAATACCATAATGTTTACGCTCGTTTGTGCCCCAGCTCCACCCATTAGGTTTGTATGTGATAAAATCACCCTTTTTCGATACTGCACCTTTACCTGGTTTGTCTGGTTTATCTTCAAGCCTTACGAGAAATTCCATCAAGAAATCCTTTTATTTATGTTATATCTGTTGTACCGTATACACCGAACACGTCATACAGTACGGGTGTATCTATAGTCTGACCTGCGGTGGTTACTGCGATAGATGGTTTGCCACTTGCCAATCGCTTATTTGGTGTCAACGATTCTGTTAATGATGTTTCGCCCACCATAAGCCCTACTGCACCCGCCTTACTTCCTGTTGTTGCTAGTGCGTATCCAAACTTATGTATAACAATGTTCTTACCGCTACCAGCAGGATTGCCAATAGCTAACCCAGTGAATGTAGTCGCTAGACCTGCGGTGGTTGCTACAGCCGATTGGTTAGCGATACTGAAGAGTCGTCCTTCTTCACTTGCTTGTTGTAGATTCCCGCCTTGTGAAAGGGTTATTGTTTTTTGATAACCATCAGATTCAGGCCGCCCTATGGGTTTTGCTTTAGCTGTCATCTATCAACCTCTTCAAAAAGAAACGAGAACACAAATGCTGCCGTAGTAGCAAGTGTCGTATACGTTGCCACAAACCTACCGGGCTCAAGTATAAGACTACCGTCCAAATCGTACATGAAATTACCTTGTAGACTTAACCCTGTGTCGGTGCCCTCTGTGCCATAGGATGCAAAAGTATCATATAATACTGGTGTTCCTATAGTCTGTCCAGCTGTTGCTATAGCTACTGATGGGTTACTGCTTGCTAACCGCTTTGCAGGTATTAGCGAAGCTGTCAATGATGTTGCCCCAACCATAATACCTACTGCACCCGCTGCTGAACCTGCAAGCGACAAAGCATATCCAAACTTATGGATAATTAGATTTTGCTTGCTATCGTCAGGATTACCCACTGCTAAACCTGTCCAAGTTGTAGCAAGAGCAGATGTAGTCGCCACTGCTGCTTGATTCGCTATACTATATAATCTTCCTTCTTCCGCAGCCCGTTGCAACTTACCACCTTGCGACAGCGTAATCAGTTTACTATACTGGTCAGCTTCGGGAGAAACAAACGAGCCAGTAAAGATATTTCTTAATAGCCTCATAATTGTTTCCCCTTATGAAAGTTCGATTGCTTTAGAGATTGCCCAGAACATTCGCAGGTCAACTTCCCATGTGCCATTATTCCAGATATATACTGCGCCTGTGTCAAGTTCTGTGAACTTACTTCCAGCACCCATACCTGTTGTCGGTTTTTCATCACCAGAGCTTCCAACAAAGTTGTGGACACTTTCCATATTTATTCTAGAAACTGTCATGTTACCTCCTGCTGTTGTGTGTTAGTTTGTTCATTATGCTTTCAATATCTTTATTGTAGTACGAGTGATTTCCATTCTGTTGCAACATATACGTATAATGTGGTTAATATTGTAATTACTAATTTCTGCATGTAATCTCCTCCTGTTAAATTACTTCAACTCAACAATGTTATCTTTTCTCCAACAGTCATGTTCTTAACCTTGTCTACTGCTTGGTCGTTAAGGTATTGTAGTATTTGATTCCTCATGGTATTCTTTGCGTGAGTATTTACTATTTCTTCAGGTGTCTTGCCTAGTAACTCAGCAATCTTGACCAGCACATCATTTTCTGTTTCCGTTAAACTGATTGCATAATCCATTATAGCTCCTGTTTAAGTTTCAAGTCCTTGATAATATGATACGCCAACATAATAATCAACTGTATTATTATCTGAATTTGATACTCTTGCTGCAAGTCTTGCACTTGCTGCTACCTTTATCGGTATTGGCAATGTGAAAACAGTAGCTGGTGCAATTCCAACAGCACTTTCAACTCCAAACCCACCAGAAAATCTAATCTTTGTTACTTCAGCTGCTCCTGCTCCGACACCAACTTCTACAACAAAACTTGCATCAACAGTAGTCGTCTGTCTAGTAACACTTATTGAGCATATCCAACTATCCGCAGAAAGTGATGCGTCAACCTGCACCCACGCACCAAAAGTATTAACATTAGCAGATGCACAAACAACCGCAGTAGGTGTACCAGTTGCTCCGTCTTGAACTATAGTTCCTGTTGTTGTCGTAGATGCGGTAGATACATTTGTGTCTATAGCGTCAACTGCGGTTTGTAAATTCACTATATCTGTTGACACATCTGTATCAGTAGGTGTACCAATTAAACCATTGATTAAATCTTTTACTTTCCGCCACAGTTCCCAAGATGATTTCATTGCCATAATTTATCTCCTTTATGTCTGGTCGGGAAGTGTGAAACCATCAGCCCAGCAATTTACTTTGCTTGCAGTAGCAGCATAAACCTGTATGGTATCATTTGTGTCATTTAAAGGTATAGGCACATCATATACTGCAGTGTCACTTGCTGCCACACTCTGTTGCCAAACCTCATCGTTTATATCAGCCGTGTCTACCGAACCACCCGATGCAGCTACACGGCAGACAGTGCATACAATAGCTGATGAATGTGTATTGTGAAATGTGATGGCAGTAACAACAGTATCAAGTGTGGTTGCGTTTGTTACAATAGTTTCCGCAGCGCCAACAGTTGTTTGAGTTATGTATGCTACCTTTCCGAGTTGTTTGCTAATTAATCCCAAAGTTGTAACCTCCTGTTTATATTAAGCATGTCACGCATAGCCTCCCATGATTTGGCCAACTAGAACCTCTAGCGTTGTAAGACTTCCTATTCCAGCAGACACACTTTTACTATTAGAACCATCATGGTTATGTCCCGTAGCATTGTCCATACTTAAATTATACTTTGTAACTATTTCAGTGTTTGATGTATTGACATCAGCGGCAGCATTTTCTGTATCATCCTCGATAGTAATAATTACATTTGTGTCAATGGCAAATTCTCCAGCACCCATCATTCCTCCTTATCCGTATGCCCTTATAACATTTCTAATCTGATACGACAGCTCCCCGCCTCCGTATCTCATTGCGTCCTTTGCGTTTACACCATCATTCCTTATAATTATCTGTAAATATCTGAATGGTTCTTTGACTCCTAATGGTCGTGAGATATACGGGTGATTAGTCCAGACAGATTTTCCCCATAGGGTTGTAGTCGTTGTATTATCCGTATCGTTCCAAAACGGTATATCACTTTGTAGTGTCAAATATCTATCGGTTCTCGGCATGATTTTACTACCATCAATTAACCACTGAACATATGTAGAGTTGTTATAATATTGTGATATAATAGGAGTATATAGTTGTAACATCTTTGTGGCAGATATGCCAGATGGAATCGCTGCACCAGTCACAATTTCAGTCTTAATATCGGACGCTGTTGCGGCAGTATAATCTTTAAAGTATCTGTAGCTACCCTCACTATCAGTTTCCTCATATAGGTAAACATAACCAGAACTATCACCGCACCAAATTTCAGGTGTTCCATCCGAGTTAAGTATTGCCCCGTAGGTATGTGGCTCATAAGCAGCACCATTATCCCACCAACCAGACCATACATCTGACCATCCTAATGAAGTTCTGTTCCCACTATGTTCCAGAGAATATACAAGGGCAGTGTCTTTTAGGTCGCCAACATTACAATTAACTCCCCACAATATCTCATCGTTATTCTTATCATACACGCTCACTATATCAGAATGTTCATCAACGGAATTATATTTCCGTCTAATATTTCTATCAATCGGTATTATTTCCATACCATTCTCAACAGCTTGTCGCAATATCCCACGATACAAGTGACTCTCATCAGCAAAATAAACGGCATTACCTACGCTTTGAATACTCCAGTGAGATGTTGAGCCAAAGCTGTTCGCAACCGTAATTTGTTCAGTGTCAGTATCAGTAGTATCAGCACCAGTAATAATGTTTACAGTATTCTTTTGGAAGAACATTGCAAAATTATACGCTAATGCAAGTCCTGTTATACGGTTTCCGCCAACATTAGAATTGACACTCCAGTTATGTGATACGTCAGGGTCGCCCCATGTCCACGCAGTGCCGTTTAGCGTGGCACTCACGTACACATCGTAAGGTGCATCGTCCATACCCGCTGCAAGCATTCTATCATCGTATACAATGATGTATCGAGGTGCATCAAGACCTGACACAAATGTAATTGAGGTGAATGTGTTCCCATCGTAACGGAAAAAGTCAGTACCATTACACATATACGCTTGCACACGACCGTTTCCTTCATAGAATGTTGCCCATGTCGGACGGTCAGATGAATTTAAATCCTTTATAGCCTCAAATGTATCGTTGTCTGTACGCCATTTGTACAGTTTGTTACCAGCAGTAACCAATGTTGTCTGGTCTTGGTCTGAACCTTCTGGTTGCCAATAGTCATAGATTGATGTTACTGCACCATCGAGAGCAGTTGCATTCAACGTGCGACAGCCACCACGAGTAAACAAGTTTCCACTCTCATCGAGGTGGCAATTCTTCGCACGGTAGACCTGATTAGGCATGACGCTGAATAAATCATTTGAGTTATTTACACCGAGAGAAGGTGACGGCATGCTTGTTCTATATAATTGTTCTGGCAATATCTTCCTCTATTTAAGCATTTCGGCTAATTTAACTTTACTTGTTCCGACTGGAACTGTGATGCCTTTTTCTTTAGCTATTGCACGAAGGTCTGTCATATTCACTTCTGCTACAGGTTTCGGTTCTGGTTTAACTTCAACAATAGGTGGTGCTTCAGCTTGCGCTTTTCCAATCTGCTGTCCAGCCAATAGTATAGCCAATGTATTCTTCAGTTCAGCAACTTCAGTTTCCAGTTTCGAGGCATTGAGTACAATTTCTTCTTTCGATTTCGGGTCAGGTTTCGGGTCATATATATTCTTACCAAGTATAGCTTCTACTTCTCTGTCCTCACGTTTCGGATTAGCTATAGTCGTACCTCTTTGCTGATACGAATGTCCAGCAGGTAATGACGGGTGTGGCCCAACTGCTATCGGTGCTCCCGAACCAATCACAGGCATCTCTGACCGTTCATGTGTTTCGACACCTACCTTACTACCAAGTTTCTTAGCACCTTCGATAAACGATGCTTTAATTATTTCTTTTGTTACCATTGGATTACTCATAATGTTTCCTTCCTATTGGGTTTTTACCATACTCTTTGATTTTGCTTTCTAATCTTTCTTGGGGCTTGTGATGTCTTACGAGATAGCTTATTCTTCATTCGGCTACTATTTTCAAAACTGTACCTTGCGAGTTGAGAATCATCTTGCTGATTTCCGATGAGTGTTCTGCGGATAGCTTTATCAACAATTTCATCGAGATAGTGTTCTGGCATTGGACTCATTAAGTCAAATATCGTTGAACTATCAATAGCAGTATCTTGGGCATCAAATGTGAATGTCCGTGTGCTTGCTACAAAATCAGTTATGCGAGTCATCTGAGTGTTAGTCACACATTTCATTCCAATGTAATAGTCATCTTCGAGTACAAGTTGTCCACCAGACATTGTTTCTGGTAACACCGCAGTCGTTGTACTTCCAGATTCAGCAGTAGCATATAAGAACCCAGTCGGTCTACGTGTGTACCATATGCGTAATGTACCACTACTGTTCTTCGTAGGAATATTCAATGTGTTGCCGTTCAAGCTCCACTCAATTCCATCGCTGTAATACTCACTCCAGTTGTTTCTGTAAAGTAACCTATCTCCCCAAATAGTATAGATTGTCCCAACAGGATTATCTACTCCAGCCGTAATATTTTCAATCATCGTGATTATTTCATGGTCAAACTTGAATAAGTCTGGCAAGTAATATGTTTCACTGCCGTCAAGTGTTAAGTCATATGATGTTGAAAGTATCAAGGAATCAGTAAGCGTCATCTCATCACACAAAATATTCTGTGCATTATCAAGTCTGCTCACTATGAGATTTTCCATGTTGTCATCAAGCGTTGCTAGTTCCATTGAGAAACCAGTGTCTGCTTTAACCTCTAATATGAGTTGCCGTGTTGTTTTGAGCATTATGGTTTTCCTTCACCATGTCCTGCAAATAAGAATTTACTTTTGCCGTGTGAACTATTTTTAGCATCACCAAGACTTACTACTAATGGTGAAAGCTCCTTTGCTATATCTGTGTTGCGTTCTCTGTCTGCAATTTCTTGCCGTGCTTTTGCGTAACCTTCTTCATTTGCCATCATTCGTGCTTGACGTGCAATCCCTACTGAACTCCACCAAATACTCCGTCTAACCTGTTCTAACTCACGAGCATCAACGGTGCGATACGAACCATCGTCATTCTTTATAGGAGTAACAACATACGGAAGTTCGCCAATACGCTTGTGTACAACATTCCAACATAAATGTAGTCTGTCCCATTTAAACGATAGCGTTGATTCAATCTGTTTTAATTTAAACTGTAGGTGTTTCGGAATAGTCATGTGTTCACGAACCCCTATAATGTTTCCATTTAATTTAGTCCAGTAGCTTATCGTTCCCTTATCGAAAGTACAGCGATGATACAGTACCTCTTTAAGTTTGTCAGACGCTTCTTTCTTCATTTATGTTTCCTTATTTATTATGTAAGAGTTGACAGGATTCGATACCTGCACGGTTATCATTTGTGGCTTTCCTCAGCGGTCAGTTCGCATCCATAAATACCGCTATCAGTTAAGTCGTCATTCCTACTTGACTTTACTACCACCGTGTGTCAATGCGTTGATAATCTAGGAGTTAATAAGCGTCTCAGCTTGGCCTTGATACCCCGTAGTCAGGGCTAATAACCTCAACACGTTAGCGTCTATCTTTCGCCACAACCTCACATTATTTAAGTTATACCTTCGCTAATGTTTCTTTCCTACCGAATATCGGTATGATTATTCCTTCGTAATCTATACTTGCTGTTGCACTCCGAATATCAATGATACGATTTTCAAAGTAAGTACCAGCTTTAGCACCGATGTCATTGTCAGCATCTTTATAGGCAATAAACACTTTACCATTACCAGCATATACCATACCTTGTATACCGCCACCAGCAGAAGCAGTTTCAGTGAAGTTATCAGCCGATGCGTCCATAGTAACTGTTCTGTTTCCAGTACCACTCAGCAAGAAACTAACAATTCTTCCACGTGTTCCATCGTCATACTTCAGGAACCCACGAGTACTATCACGCATACAAACTCCTGTGTCAGTATGTGTACCAGCCTCCATAACAACTGCCGTACCTGCTGTAAGCGTTGTAGCTGCTGAAGTCAAAACCTGAACAGCAGCGTCACTTGAAGCATCAATAAATCCTAGTACAATCGCTTGATTAGCTCCACTATATATAGCCTCAAGCTCAGTAGCAGCAACATTAGAACCGATAACTTTCTCAGTACCATATGACCCGATAACACCTGCGGCAGAAACAGTTGCAACTCTACCTTTGAGATATGTGTCATCATCAGTATAGCCAACAAATGCTTCATTGTTACCAGCAGGGCAAGCTACAAGTTCGGCGGGTGCAGAAGCACTTACTTCAACCTGTGAGCCAAGTGTGCCAATAACAAGACCAGAATAAGGTGCAGCTACAGAAGCAAGGTCGCCATCGCTATCGTGCCATGCGAAAAACAATACACCTGCTCTTGGTTCGCAAATACCATAACCAATACCAGCAACCTCAGTACCAGCGTCAGTACCATCTAGGACTTTCTCGTCACCTAATGTAATAGTTGTTCCGTCTACGCTACAAATCTTGCCATAAACATAGTCGTCACCAACAGTATCACGGAAAATAATAGCAAAGTGTGTACCTGCTGTGCCAATAGCAGTAACACCAATACTATCTGTATCGCCATCAGTCAGCGATGTTATTGTTCCTCCAACGGGAACTGTTCCACTAAGGTCAACAACTGTGCCTTCGCACACTGCATTTGTTATATTTGATACCACAACATATTTCGTGTCCGTGAGTCTAACTGTACGAATTGTTACTGGATTGTCACCATCAATTTCGACAACCGCAGTAGGAAAATTTAAACCGTCACGAGGACTGTATCCATTTTCATTATATACAGCAGCACCAGTACCATTAGCATTAATGTAGTTTAAATATGCGCCCGTATATTCTCTGGGTAATACATTCTGTATAGATGCAGGTTCATTTGCACTTACAGATGTAGTACCTGTAAAATATGCATGTTCGCATCGTCTAAAATTTGTTCCTGAACTCATTTGATTTCCTTTATTAAGCTGACGGCAGTTTCCCACCGCCAGCAATTATTAGCCCTATAGCTTCTGGCTACCTGTGTTTGTGGTTATAACTTCGTATCAGATACAACCGTAATGTCAGTAAGTTTACCATTCTTTGCACGGTTAGTAATACCGAGCGTCAGATAATGCATATACGTGGCAAACATCTGGTCTTTGTCTAACGTCTGATTACGTGAACCGCCACCGAAATCAATCCAGCCAGGCGAACCAGGTTGGTAGAAAGCGAGTGTTGACGGGTCAATGAAATAAATCTCGTCCGCCAAATACGGGTCACGGAATACATTAATACCATTGAAGTTCAAGGTAGGCCATGCAGCATCAAGCGTAGGAGCATTCATAATTGTGTTATTCTGGTCTTCCAGATTAGCATAAGTATTCCATACGCCAGGTGATGTTGCCATGAAGCCAGTCTGACCCTGAGCAACGATTTCAATCTGTGTAGCCATTTCATTCATACGGAGAGATGTGAGAGCTTCCGCAGTTCCAGGAGTTGCGCCATAACCTACCTGTGAACGCCACTCTGGATATGTGTCAGCATTGATACCCTGTAGCGTTGTAGCTATTGTGGCATCATCAATGAGTGATTTAACACCCTGCATCTCATGTCCGTAGTTATCATTTGAAGCTGTGGAACTTGCAGCATTATAGAGATAAGAACCATCATCTATAGATGTCGAAGTACCACTTACCGTTAAGATTGCTGATGTTGATGGGAAAGCACCAGGAGTAACAGCAGTCACAAGTACACCAGCATTTTCTACAGTTCCGCCAGAATCACGGGATTGCAGATACATGCCTTTTGTAATATGACGTGCACCATTAACGTCAGAGTTATTATAGCCACTCCAACCAGATGCGTTATCAACTGTTAAAGCTCCTGTGCCACTATCGTCACCGTCCATCTGACAGAGAATAGCAAGACCGTCACCACAAGACTGACGATTTAAACTCTGTGCAAATGCTTGAGCTTTTGTGTCAATTTCTTCTGATAGAGCTTCGACAACGGCAAATTTACTTCCGCCCATTGTGGTAGCCATTGACTGACCACTGAGAGAAATCTTGAAATAATGCCAGTTGAATCCTACTTGCGAAAGGTCAATATTGGTTGCGGTTGCCTGTGGCAAGCTATCGCCTTCAGCAAGAGTACCAGTACCGCCATTATAATTATATCTTACATGAATATTAAATTGCTTTCCGCCATGTGCCATAGTCGGAATAGTTGTTTCTAATTGTTTCATAAACAAGTTCCGAGTCGGAATCTGTTTGTAAACTTGGTCACTATAGTACTCGTGAAGTAAATCAGTCAGAGTAGTTCTAGTCCCTGGGGTATCAGCCATGATTCTTGCCTTTCAGTTTGTTAATATCTTACAGTAAATCGGCAAGTGCTTGATTAGCAACGTCACGTTCTTTTTGTGTTCCGAACGGGTTGCCCTTTATACCTTCTACCTTTTGACGAGGTAAATCACCGCCTGGGGCAGTGCCTTCGTATCTAGGTTTCTCGGTAAAAGTACCTGCCTTACGTGTTATTTCGAGTGTGCTGTCATGGCTATCTTTTACAAATCCCTCTACAGTTACTTTATTAGCATGTTGACCTGTTCTATTGTAATAGTCTTTTATCGCAGATACGACTTCGCTTTTTTTAGCGAGGTTATATTTCGGTAAAACTCTATCCACAGAACCTAATGTTTCAGAAGCAGACCGTCTTTCCATTGCTAATTCCATGTCATTCTGTCTCTTCTTCAACTCGCTTAATTCAGCAAGCATCGGGTCAGGTGTCATAGCTTGAACTTTCGGAGTTGTCTGCTCAGTTTCAACATAGTTATCTTCCTGTGCTGTTTTCTGAACTAACAATGATGGGTCGCCTTTAAATCCGCCATTCTTGTCCCGAACAAGTGGAACATAACTTTCCCATGCTTCTTGTGGATTGGAACTATACCAAGCAATATCCTTTTCTAGCCTAGCCTTGTTACTTGCACTAACAGCTTTCTCGGTTTCCATAGCTTCTTGGTGTTTCGTTTGCATCCACTTTTCATAGTGTTTAGAGATTCTTTGATAACTTCAGCACTTGCGGAAGGAACTTGAATTGTTTTCCCGTCCCATTGAACCTCAACAAGTCCGTCAGTTGTTGTCTGATTCTCGGTAGATTCGGTTTTGGTTGCCTCTGTTCCTTCAGTTTCGTTACTCATTTTGTTGCTCCTCTAGGATTCCGTTTCGGTGTCTGTTGCGTTCATTCGCTATTGCGAACTCGCTTCAGTTCCACCTTCTTGGCTCGTCCCTTGGTTGGTTTCTTGTTCAGCTTCTGGAGGCGGTGCTAACTGTGCATACGCAGCCTGTTGAAGCTTTGCGGTTGCTTGAATATGTCCTACATACAATTGTGTTATACGGGAAGCATCTTCGTCAGCAGGCTGCCCGTTTGCATCTGGTTGTGCTTGTTTAAGTAATTCGGAAAATCTCGGTGTATTCATTTCCTGATAGTGAACTCTTAGGTGAGTCGCATGGTCTTGCCACGGATATGGTATTGGCGCTTCACCGTCAAACATCTCTATGTTTTCAAGATACGCTTGGTTACTGTGCATTCTCATTCCTTCAAACACCGAACCTGGCAATGCAAATTCTAATAACTCAGTCGCTTTTCTTGCATCAGGTGCTCCTGTCAACGGGTCAACTATCAGACCAGCAGCAAAGAAATCGCCTATCTCTTGCTTGACTGCACCTGGACTTCGCATATTTGTTCCCGTCATCTTTACATTTATACGGGCAACGCTGTCCAACATAGTTGCTTTGAAGTTGTTAATTACTATCGGTCTACCATCTCTGACAAATGACATCGCTTGGTCAGGTATCTTCTCTGCACGTATACGGAGAATCTTGTCGCCCATACGTGCCCAACCAGCAGCTTTAAAGTTGTCAAGAGTAGTATATGGTAACATGTCTTGGTCTTGAAGGTTCTGGGCATGTAAATCGCTTCGTACGCCACTGACAGCTCCACCTTGCGATGCACCATGCCATGACTGTATATCACGGATAGCACCTTTTAAATCTGAACGCTCTTGAGAAATCCACTGAGGAAGTGATTCAACTTTCAGCATATGCGGTGGTTGTACACCTTCATACTCTACTACCTCGCTAGTATTCCATATATCGGCTACACCAGCAGTTGTTGGTAATCCCCATTTCATGTGAGCCATGTTATCTACATTGTCAACCATACTGGAAACGATTATATTTAATGCTCTCTGTAATGGTATCTGAGTTTCAATAGAACTTCTTGCCCAGAACTCACCCGCACTCTTTTCTCCGTGAACATGAATTACTGGATAGCCCGTCATTGTTTCAAATTGCCAACGCCATTTTCCTCTATTTTCTTCTAATAATTTCCCACTAGCATAAGGTATAACTAATCCATCGGGTGCTGTGTCATTTGGTTTCTGCATGAATATAAATTCATTAGTTGTATCTTTATGTAAACCATCACGTTTCCCACGAGAAATCCAATCTAAGCTTCCCTCATCTACGCTCTGCATTGAGTCTGGCGTTACTCCTTCGCCAAGTTTACCATATTTATCACGGAAATATCCAAGTGGTCGTGACTCTCTCCAGAAAATCCATTCCTTCTCATCGAGGTCACGAGGGTCAAGTGGACAACCTAAGTGGTGAGGTGGTCTGACATCTCCAGCGATTGCACCAATCTTAACAAGTGCTTTTACAGGCAATCCACTATCATCATATATTGGTTCGTCATTCTCATCGGTTACAATTTCGCCTTCAGATTCATCTTCATTATACCTTATAAAGATTAAGAAGTTTGCAAAGTCCATAAGGAAATCATTACCAGCTATTTCTTTCTCGGCAAATCGCCACTCGTCCCAATACGCATCAAGTATATCGTTTGCTGTACGTGCTGACATGATAGCATCTGCTGCTAAACTTTTCGGAACTGCTTGCCAAGTGGGTCTTCCTATAGAGAGGTTTGCAACCATAGCTCTTTTCCACGGGCCAATCATATCGTCAGTTACATAATTCAATCCTTCAGGTGCTTTAAGCGCAGAAAATACATTTGAGGTCGTGTCAACAACTCCCCACTGCTGTCCTCTTGAGAACGCTGCGTTGAGTAACCATTGGCGATACGTGGCATTATTCTGCTCGTTGTATATCCGTATCTTATCCTCAATATGACTGATGATTTCTGGAAGTGGTTCTTTTCCAGTTAGTACATATTTATCGGGAAATTCTTGTTTAACAGCCATTTATTACTCCATTTTGTAAAAATCATCAACAGAAACGTCAGAAGGAATTTTTCCAACCCACCACCATTCTCCACGGTTTTTATGTTTTTCGTGTGGTTCGGTTACTAGTATTTTTAATTCCACCGATAGGTGATAATGGTCTTGGTCGTCTATGTAAATATCATCTTTCTTTTTAGGATGTATTGCAGCACAAAATATTTGTCCATTTTTGCGAATCCTAACAGCCATTCATTACTCCCTGTTTAGTCAGCACCTAATTGTATACCGAACTCAGCTATCTCTGCTTCGGTAGCTTCTCCCCGTGCTACCATATGCTTATATCTCTCGTGCTTCTTTGCTTCGTCACTTGCTTTCTTTTTCTCAGCCTTGTCATATCGCTTCTCATGAACGCTTTTCATAATTTCTACCGCAGCATGAGGACTCGTTGACATCATAATAAATGCCTGTGCTCTCATTAACATATAGACAAGACAACCTATAGTTGCTATGAGTCCGACTACTGATACGATTGCGATAACGTCACCAATTCCCATAACGACCTCCAGCTACTCGTTTCTTAGTATCCGCCATTCTTGCTAACTGCATATCAACTAGACTCACTGGCTTTGTAAGTTTCATATTCGTGCTGAAATCTCTAGGGAATGCTGAGTCTATATATTTGAGTGCTGTACAATTATGTACAATCACACCGTTAGCAGCAAAATTATGCGTATCTTCAACAAACATATTGTATACATCTGAATATCCGTATGGTTCAACCGAAACAACTTTGTGATTTAAGACGCCTTGATTTTTGAGCTTATAATATTGACGTACGGACATGCCGTATTTCTCTCTAATATTTGTATGTACAGAACTCTGTCTACACTTATCATTACAATATTTAACCCTATTGACAAGGTGTTTATACGTCATAAATGCACTTCCACACTCGTGACACATAACTTCTGCATCCTTAGTCTCATCATCCCAAAACTTCTTAATACTGACATTCCTTAATTCATCCAACTTCTCTGGATTTTCCTCTCGATATTTCTTGAAGTATTTAACCTGACCCTTACCACGGATACTCCGCAATCTTCTTGTTTCATCAGTAATACCATTTGCCATATTTTCACGTTGTTTCTTACCGTGTACTTTGCCCTTACTGTGCATACTTGCGTGTTTTGCACGTGTTACTAATTCCAAATTGTCAGGAGAGTTGTTTAATTTATTACTATCCTTATGATGAACATTCCATGTCCACCCATCTTTTGGTAATTTTTCTACACAGTCGTTGTACACAACCCTATGTGCTGATGCCTGTACACCATTGTTCAATGTAAGAGTAAGGTGTCCGTGATGATTAATATACTTATACAATGGCATAACACTATCGCCAGTTTCCAACTCGCAGGCCTGTACCCACTCTCCATTTCTAAGCATAATAGGGTGGCTAGGAGTACACACGATATAATTACCTTCACTAAACATAACCCTGATTACTTCTGCACCTTCTTGTGTTTTGCGCACATCGCTGAACTTGCTTGCTGTTATTCTTCCTTCTTGTTCATTATAGCAGTATACATGCCCTTCTTTCCCCACCAAATCTTCTATCTTTTTATCGCCTAATGTTGTGTTTATAATGGTATTACCGTGCAAACAGATGTGGTCTCGTTGGAGCGCTTTTATTTTCTCATTATCGCCATATTCTAAACTTGCGTGCTCGCTGTAGGTATGTGTACATTTAGGACAAATCCTATACGTGCCATCTCGGAATCCAGAATCTACTGATTCAATCCCCTTAACCCAATCGTTATCGCCAGGTAGCAGTGGCATCTTCATTCCGATTAGTTTCGCTTCATACATGTATTTTTCTATTATAGTGTATTTAGTACCTTCCATTTTCCTACTCATTGACGGGTCACATCTCCACCACCGAACTCTCGCTCTCGTATCATCTGTGTATTGCGCCTCGGTCGGGTAGAACTCCATCTGTGCTATCTGAATACGTTTCAGCTTATCGCTAATTGCTTTTACGGATTCCTTGATAGTAGATGAACTGAGATAAAGCTCATCGAAAATATACTTCATTGCTTTTTTACCAGCACGTTTATGATACGATACGAAAGTGACTGCTGTGACACCAGTGCGAAAAGTTTTGTCTTCACCTGTGCCTCCATGATCCACCCCGATTCCTATGTCATCACTTGGGTGAGGAATTAAATTCCTGTCTAATATAGTTTGTCTTGAACACCCTAAATAAACTTTACCTTCCCAAGCATCCCAAGAGCCTTCCACGTCACGAGCATATTCCCTAGCTGACTTGTTTCTTTTCTGTCTGCTAATATACTTGTCAGGAAGCCAATGTTTGTTTTCCATTACAGGAATGTGTATATACTTAAACTCAGGATTATATTTCTCGAATATATTCGGGTCTGTAGAATACTGATAGTCCTCATTCTCAAAGAACAACTCGTGAAGAAATGAGCCGTGTCTTGGATTACATACTCCAAATGCCGTATGATATTTAACAACAGCATCTAATTTTTCTGGCTCAGTCGAAACACACTCACCAGTATTTTTGTCAAATTCTGGCACTATCATTGTCCCGTCACTATAATATCTTCTAAATGATTTCCGTCTAATTCTTTCGAGAGCAAGTGCGTCCCATACTTCTCTTTGACATTGCTCCATTTGGTCAAATGCAGCGAAAGCAAGGTTGAAAGATTGCAGATGGTCAACCCCATCTAAGTGAGTAAAGTGTATTTCACTCCCATTAATTAATTCAACTTTCGAATCTTTATCCCAGTATTGCTTAATCCAACTCCTTGGGAGCCAACGAAACAGTTCCGGTAGTGTTGTCTTCTTGAAGTCTAAGTGTTTATTTCTTCCGAGCACCCCGCAACTTCCTGCACAGTTTCCGAAAATTTCTGAGTCTACGCAAAGCAAAATTGTCCTACAAACAAGAGCAGTCGTTTTACCGCTGCCATACCCCCCACTCCCGAGCAAATACGGTTTTTTACTATATACGAATTTAGCTTGTGCCGGGTTTAGAGTAGGAAAAATTAACTGGTTACTATCAACTTCTATTTTAGGCAAATATCGCTCCTATATATTCTTCATACTGACTTGCGTTATTGTTCCTATACCCATACTGCTTATGGAAAGATATGTGACATTTCTCACAAAGAGTAATTCCGTTATTTTCATCAAACCGCATTTCTTTATATCCAGTATAGCTATGTAAGTGATGTCCTATTAATTTACCACCAACCTTACCACATACTTGACAGGTATATTTGTCACGACCCAATACACTGTCGCGCCAATCTCTATAGTCGTCATTTTTTCTTCTGTCTGAGCGTTCTTCTTCTGTGAGTGATGGATTCCATTTCCAATGTTCCTCACCACAAAACATACCCTTTCTCGCTCTACTCATACTGGCACAATGTTCCTTGGATAGTTTTATGCCAGTTTTAGCCCTTCTTATTCTTTCCCCGTGTATTGGTGATAATTTGATTCCTTTGCTGATAGTCCTTATTTTTACGCCATTTCTACGTAGAGCACTAATAATTGCACCAACAGAGCAATTGAACTCTTTAGCAAGCATAGGGGAAGAAAATTCCTCACTATATAATTTGACAAGTTTTACGTTATCTAATATCAATCTTTTCGGCATCTATTTCTTTCTAAAGAATGCAATTAACATTATCACTGTAATAGCAAATGCACTTGCGAA
>Ga0075122_10000954_pt1 | contig 21398 bp, 40 predicted proteins | sample AntAceMetag02UKB_FD_69790 | JGI IMG/M metagenome (GOLD analysis project Ga0075122, IMG submission 69790) | Saline lake microbial communities from Ace Lake, Antarctica - Antarctic Ace Lake Metagenome 02UKB | ecosystem: Environmental > Aquatic > Non-marine Saline and Alkaline > Saline | place...
CAAACCAATTCTCAATACCACGATAGGTCATGTAGGAGCCTAACACCCCGTCTCCGCCCGAGACGTTAGCCGTAGCATCACCGTCGCCATTGCTCAAACCAGTATTGTTGATGGCATGATCAGCATTGTAGGTATTCCATGTTGCACCAACCCAGTCCGTCAAACCCAACCCAATCGTGCTCTGTGAGTAGAAATCAGCATATTCGACCAGGTATAACAGTTGGATCGCGCTGGCCAGGTGAAAGTCGAACTGCCGCCAGCCCGTGCCCCGCAAAGCAGCGATGGAGCGGAAGTTCGCCCGCGTGATTTCTGAGAATGGCTTCTTACCGTTCACACTGGATAGCACGTCGTTACCAGTATCCACAGCAGGAGCACTGATAACAGTAGTGGCCTCTGCACCATCTCCGCCCGCGATAATACTGGTGCAGGTAATTACATCTCCACCCGTGATTGAATCCACAATGTACGTACCGTTGTTGTCGGCTGTACCTGTTACGACGATGACATCCCCAGCTTGCAACTGGTCGTAGAGTGTACCGCCAGCCGCGTCCTCTGTGATGGTGCCTTTGCCTGAGCCATTGTCCACGTCCACCGTAGCCGCGTGAGACGCAATGGGATTATAGTCGCTGGTGTAAACAGATTCCGAGTCGTCATACAGAACGCCTTCGTAGGCACTCATGTAGCGGTAATCCACTATCGCCCCGTTCTTGAAAAACGCCGGGTGTAGACTAAACCCAGGCAGTGGTATCACGCTGATGTCCCAGCTATGCACGTTGGCCGCGTAGGAATAGCGCAAGTAGAACTTGGGTATCTCTACCATCACTTGCCCGTCGGCCCCAGTCAGAACCGATGCTGTCAGGCCGTCCTCTTTTTTGGTGCTATCGGTAGCGCCAAGGTAATACTTGATGACACCGTCATCCCCCATGACACAACGCCTCATCCGCGATTGAATCGACAGTGCCGCGTTCCCAGGCGAACTGCCTGCCACTACCCCCGCCAACGTCCCGGTGCGTTCGTAGCTGTCGGTGCTTTCGTTCCAGGTCAAGCCGCAGTATAGTCGGCTGTCATATCCACACGCACTTATAATTGGCATGATTCACTCCTAACTCAATAGTAAGCAAAGCCAGCAAATGACATATCGCTCGCTTTGTCTGATAGGATTGCTGCGTATCCCGTCCGGCTTCCGTTAGTCTTGCCATGACATGCTCTACACAGTGTTATCAAATTGTTCAATTGGCAATTCTCTTTGTCGTAATCTATGTGGTGAACATCTTTGCCATGTTCACCACATAGAGCACAGGCGTGATCGTCACGGTCACGGATCATCTTCTTCAACGCCCCATTAAAGGCGAGTGGATACGGCTCGAAGCTAGTACCACCTTGCCAGACTGGATTATTTTTCCCAGTCTTCGCCTTGCCTCTACAAGTAATGGAGCAAAAATGTCCACCACCCTTCTTTATCCAGCTTGGAGCAATAGCGAACTCTTCTCCACACCACTCGCAGACTCGCGCTTCAGTGCCTCCATTCCAGTTGTAATTCTTTGCCCCACGTGCATTTAGGTGTGGTATTCCCTTGAACGCACAACTTCTACACTGCCCAGAAATTTCACCCTTCTCAATTCGCCACAAATTGTCACCAGTGATAATCCGTTTCTCTCCACAAGAAGGACAAATATAGGATGTCTTATCCCGTGCAGCAACGCTGTGTTTGCCTCTACTGCGAGCACCGCAGCTCTTGCAAAGCCCAGAATGTCTACCAGATTTAATTTTGTATAAGTTGTCTCGCCTGACCGTTCGTTCTGCACCACACTTCTTGCAGACCAAGACAATTGGTTCAGAGTCACGTTTACTCAATTTTTTATACCCAAGACTTGATTTCAACGACAGTGCCCGCTATCGCGCTTCCAAAATACAACGTGCTTGGACTGGCACCTTGGTTCAGATCATACGAAAAATAATAGCACCCTGCCTTGAGTGTATCATAGGGCGCAACAGATGCTGCCACCTTACCCGTTACAACCTGCCAACGAACAGCTACATTAGTTCGAGCCTGAAACTCAAAGCCACGACAATTGGCCGGCAAGGCCTGACTGTATTCCGTATCCGCCACCGTCAGCGTGACGTTATACACTGTCGGTGTAGCAGTAACAACATCAGTAACAGAACTGGCCCCTAAAACTATAACCTCAGCATGGGTATCATCTCCCATGTCTCTAAACAATTTTTGAACTCTAACAAGTGTCGATCCAAATATGTCAGCCATTATTTACCTCCCGTGATGGTACCAGAAATTGAATTCCAACTGCTCATCGTCGCCCGCTCCATCATTCAAGTCAGTAGCATCCGTATGCAACCACACGAAATACAAAGTAGACAAAGCGTGGAAACTTATGTGTTGGTCAATAATCACGGCTGTGCCACCGTTAGCATCCATCACCCAATCCCCGGCACCTACAAAGATTTGTCCAATTACTGATACCCGCTCAACAGCGGTCATTGCTACATCGCCTGATGCAATAGCGGGGTCAGCATCTAAAATGAATAGAATACCTGCCGAATCTTGAACTGCCCCTGCACCATCTTCCGTAGCGTAAAGGGTGACTTGCCTAATTTCACCGCTAACATTATCGCCTAACGCTACTCCTACAGACCCACTGTAGTCGTTTGTGTTCACTTCCTCATTGATGCCGACCAACTCAGTCAGCCCGCCCTCATTTACATCCTGTGCCCTGCCCATTATTTGCCCCCAGTCTCATCATTCTCATCATTATCTTCTTCAACCTCATCTCCATTATCGTCACCGCCCACGTTTTTGTCAAACGCACGCTGTTGCGCCATCAACGCCTTCGCCAGACTGTTGTTCTGTGCGGCTGTCTCGGCGGATTTGTCACGCTCCATCTCGTCGATCTGCTCTTCCGTCCAGCCTTGCATCCGGAGGACCGTGACCAGGGGCATCCCGGACGACACCGATATCTGCCTGATCTCTGCCTCCGTTTTGGGCTGTACTGTCTGTGGCCTCTCCCACACCGGCAAAATAAGCTCGGCCGGCACCTCGATACCTTGTAGTTGGAAAAGGAACCGTGCCACCTGTTGCCATGTCCGGCCCAGGATGCTTGCCATGCGCGTCGCCTTCTTGTTCAAAGGCGATTCGAGTGCAATCAACGCCTCACCGCTTGGCACTTGACCGGTCCCGAAGAAGAAGTGGTGAGGGGTCCGGCTGATCGCAGACACGGAACCGACCTTCGCCTTAATCGCGTCGATGAAATTCGACAAGTCGGTCGCATCAAACTGGCCAACGGACGTGCCTTGCGTATCACTCGATGCCGCGGGGATCTCCCACACAGCGTTGGGGTTGTTCTTCAGATTCGTCGTGTCGGAATTGCTGATTACCCACCGCTGCTTGAACGCGCCGAACTCGCCCGCAACCATCAGGTCCGCAATCAGCTTATTGATGCCGTCCTGGATCGGCGTGACGTTGTGAATCTCGGACACGATCTCGTGCCGGACGCGGCGGAAATGGAACACAGGAATCACGCCGTATGGATTGGCCACCGGATTCTCGACGCCTTCTTCCTCCATCAGCACAAACGCTTTGTCTTCCTGGGCCTCCAGGCTCTTCGTCATGTACTTCTCTATCTTGTCATGGTAGTAGAGAGTCATGTACCACCGCTCATGGTCCGACCACATCTTCGCAGCCCACTTCTTCTTGTGCGGATTGTCGGCATCGTACTCCAGGTGGATTAAACGTGGGTCGTTGTAATACGCCTCTGGATTGCCGTTAGCGTCAAGCCAAGCAATCAAGAACGCCTCGCCGCAAACCAGGGTGGCAAGGTGGATCGAATCTTCCTCTAAGTCAAGCTCCGTGGCCGTCATCATCGTTTGCAGGGCGGTCGTCATCTCATCGCTGTCAGTCACGGTCAGCCGCGTCATCTGCAACCGCTCTAGCAATGAGTCAACCACCACAGCACACCAATTCTCATTGAACGTGGTGCCGGCCCGTTTGAACACTTCCTCAAGCAAATCCACGCTGTAGACCAGAGGCTGGTCACCCTTGTAATATTTCCACAGGCCGTTGTATGCACGCCGCTTTGCCAGGATCGCTCTATACGCCACCTTCACATCACTGTTCGTCATCCTTGATAACACCTCGCTTTCCGGGGTCGTGGGCCATCAATGTGCATCACGAAATATCTCAGATCATCCATCCCGTGATCATCGACTTTCACCGGTTGCTCTTTGGCGGCCCTACCTTCTCTGGGAAGCTCCCAAATATATCCATTCATTTCTTGCTCAGTACAGAACGGCTTCTTGGCCTCAACCAATGACTGATCGACTTCTACCAGTGAATCTCTCATGATGAACAGCCGTGGTCTGCCATCGCCGGCCTTTTTCAGTCTTTCTTGCACTTTCTGAATGCCGGGACGAACATTCTTCCTGGCATTGACCGATCTGATACCATTCTCTGCCAATGTCGCCCGGTCTTCCGCGTCGTGATCGCAGATTGTGGCCTCAATATTCTCCCCCTTGGATAACTCGTTGATTTGGGCTGAATGAACCTTAACAGTGCGTTGCGTATGATAGATCTCTCGATACATATACGCTCGCCCATCCGGGTCCAACGCCCACCACTGACAAACCATGGCATTAGTAAAGCCGAAGTCGATCACCCGGAACCGCCGCCAATCGGCCGGAATCTTGAACCTGTCGACCAAATGCACCGCCGGGTCCCAGTCCTCATACACGACCCCTTCTGCCTGCACCCACTGCCCGAAACGTAACCGCAGCCGCCGAGCCCCAGTCAGATTGTCCAGAATGGCGATATAGTCTATACCGCGATTGGTCCATTCTTGCTTAACGATGTCCCAGAGCGTGGGATTGTCTTCGTGGCGGCTTTCGAGTAGCTGAGTACGCCCCTGGTCACAGCGGGCCTTGAGCCAGTGGGTCGGTTGAGCGGGGTTGGTGTCTCCGAGAATTTGCTGGTAAGGCATCTGGGCATTTCGCAGCCTGGTGGTCAAGGTCTCCCAGTCCTCTTCCGTGAGCTCAATCGCCTCTTGCACGAAGATGAGGTCGTACTCCGTGGACATGATGCGCTCGACCTTGTTCATACCACCGATGACGATTTCGGAGCCGTTGGGGTAGCGGTAAGACTGGCGCATCCGACGCTGGATGTTCTGGTGAATGTGGTCGTCATCTTCCAAGACAAACCGCTCGAAGGTCTGGAGGCCCGACTCACTAAGGGAGTCCCGTGTCTTGCGCACGATCAAGCCCCGCATACCAGGATAGCGCCAGGCGGCCTCATTCATCTTCTCCAGACACGAGCGCGATTTCCCGGTCCCGGCTGAGCCTGAGATTATGACTTCCGGTGCCTCGGATTCATACAGGCTCTGGCACATCCCCCGCGGTTTGTATTGGTGCTTTGTGCGGCTCTTCTTTGTCTGCGAGGGCTTCGAGAAGTCGAATTCCTTTATCGGCAAGGACCCCGTGAAGGACCGCAACTTCACTGGCGGACTGTTGTTTAAGCCACTTCTCATCTTGAAATACCTTCTGTTGAGCGTGAAGCGTTATGAGCAATGCTTCCAGATAGTTGACAATCAGCTCGCCGATTCGTTCTCTTTTTTGCGGTTGAACCGGTTCAACTATCCCACCATTCTGTTTAACTTTGACCGACCAGTTCTTTACCGTTCCTTCTGGGATATTGTAATCTTTCGCCACCGACGATATAGACTGGCCCGTCAAAAGGGCGGCTATCACTGCCGCTTTAGTTTCTGGGTTATGCGAGCGTCCTTTCATGTTTCCCCCAGGTAAATATGCTTCAATCAATGATCCAGAGTAGAGAATTCTGGAAGCTAACCCACCGCATAAACCCGTAAACAAAAAAAGACCGGTCTGCCCGCCGTAGCGAACAGACCGGAACGGGCATTCACATACCCATTATAACACGACAATCAATCTTGTGTCAACTCAGCCAAGCCAAACCACGCGTACGTGGGGCAAACGCGTAGCGCTGTCGCACTCAGCACCAGCAGCATGTTCACCAGGTCTCTCATGGCTTCCACCGCTTCCACGAGCCATTGCCCGTCTCGCTCTGGTACACTCGCAAATCCCGACGATCTACCTTCAGCCGCAGCAGGTGCAGGATAGCGTCCAGCCGCTCCGGGTCGCTGTCATCTAACAAGATACCGGTATTGTCTAGCAAATCATCGCCCTTCACTTTCACCGTCACATCGGTCAGCACCGGGTGCAGCAGTAGCAGCACCGGGTCGATGGTCGTGGTGTCATAGGCTCTTATCGCCACGTCCGCGAGCTGCACCGCATACTTCATCACTCCGCCACCCCCTCATCCCGCAACACAAAAGCTCACCCAGCCAACTTGCTTGCCATACCTGTCAGGATATAGGCGTTTGTCAACTAGGTGAGCCTTTGTAGGCAAACAAAAACGCCTCTCTATCCTGACAGACATAGTATAGCATACTTTCGAGCCGTTGTCAATTACCTGTGTCGCCCGTCTTGGCCTCTCTCCTCTCTGCGATTGCTGTCAACTCAGCTTTTCCCCTACCATCCTTTCCAAACCCTTACTTGTCCGAGTTGACACTGAGTGATGCTGAAGCCATCGCTCCATCCCGTTCGTTTCTCGGCAGCCTCAGCGTCATCCTTTGATTCGCACACCCCTACAATCTTGGTTATCTCAGTCTCATAGTCAAAGTGAGTCAGCACGAATAAGTCCGTTATTCCCGCTTCCCTGTCAGTGCCATAGATTGTTGGCGGATTCCAAGTTGGCTCAACCAACTCTTCCACGTTTGGGTCATCCTCTTCCTGTAGCGGAGGGTCATCGAACGGCAACGTGCCAGCGTCAAATTCCACCGGCCCAATCCAACCTTGCTCACGCGCATACGCTCCCATTCCTTCAAGCATACCGGTAATGCCAAACGCCTGCGTCAAGTGGGCCAACGCCTCATACGCGGTCGTGTCGATATTGAATGACGTAAACGCCACCTTCATCGCCTCCACATACTGACCATCCTTCAAACCGGTGGGCACCTGCTCTGTACCATCACCCGCAACAACCGGCCAGGGGGGTTCGACCGCAGGCTCTTCTTCCTCCGGCTTCGATTTCAGTATCCAGGGATGCCCCCTTGTCGCCTTGATTTTCTCTGCCTCCACTGGATCAATTCCTCCCTCCGGTGGTAGCTCTCCCATGAAACTCAACACCAACTCCTGCAACTGACCGGCGCAGGTCTTGCACATCACCCAATCACGCGTCACACCACCAGCGACACGAAACTCCACTCGCCGGATATCTCCCGGAAACGTGATCGGCTTTACACAACTCTGGCAGATTTCGTTCATCGGTCTTCTCCTTTCTCGTTTCTTCCAATGTCTAGTATCCAGCCAATCCGGGCTCTTTTGGCTTCAATGATTTCCACGATTGCAACCCTCAGAACGTCTTTGCTCGGAGCGTCTCCGCAGTCAAGCACCTCCCCTGCCAAGCGAAAACGCAGAACCCATTTCCCATACCGAAACCTGCAAATGTAATAGAGACTAAGACGATCGTTTTCAATCTCCGCTTCTTCCAGGCCATACTCAACAACAAGCTCCCCAAAAGCGTCCTTCAACTCCTGCGGTATCAAATTAGGCATACCACCTCCTCTCTGCTCTACTCCGCTTTGACCTGCGTGATGATACTCTCGCCCACACCCGACTCAATGAACAACTTACCGATGTGACACACTTCGTACTGCTCCGCTTCGTCTAGCTGCATGACCTTGAACGCCTCCTCAGTAAGCCACATACCTTCCTCGTCCCGAACGGCCTCCGTCTCGCTGACTCGCTTTCTGATCAGCCAGATGGTCCTGAAGCCTTCCGTCAGTTGGGCCAGCTCTTTTTTGGTCAATCTGTTCTTACCCGTCATCGATCTCTCCTCTCTGCGATTGCTCCGTTGGTTCTCCAGTTATTCCGGCAATCGTCCTTTATCCCGCACCGCTTGGGTCAGCAACTCCCGCGCCTGAATTGACAACCGCAACCCGTTCGCTTCGGCCATGTCTGCAATTGCCTCGAATGTGGGGACGTCCACACGAACCGCAATAGTAGCCCGTGGGATAATGCTCCGTCTCGCCGTCTTAGCCTGTTCCAACTTGGTCACTCGTGACTTAACGTTCATCTTTTTCTCTCCTCTCACCCAAACAACACCATGACAACCATCCCGACAACCGACAACCCGAACAACACCCAATCACCCGATCGCATCACACCGTGCATCTCAGCCCTCCCTTCGAGCCTGTCCGAACAAATCCCTCGCAGTCTGATTGCCTGCCTCTTTGGTCAACATATCGATCTCAACCATCACCGCCAGTCGCTTGCGTCGCTCCGCCTCCATAGACTCGACTTTGCCTATCATGAGCATGTGGACTTGGGCTGTCTCGCAGTTCTCCGTCCGACCCTCCCAATAGCCCACATGACGTGCTGCCTTGACCAGTGCATCAACCATCCCCACTATTGGCAATTCCTTCACTTCCATAGTCTTTCTCCTTTCAAAACAACTTTTCCTGAAACAGAACGCCACCGAACGCAGGCACTCCGACTTCCATCACTCTCCTGACCATCGCCAGCAACTTCTTTCCTTTCATCTCCCCGTAACGCTCCATGTCGCGATACTTCTTCAACCAGATAGCAGGGTCCTGGCCACCCTTGTACTCTGCCATGTACTCGTACCAGGGGGTGCTACGCCCGCCAGAGATACCCAACTCGCACCGGACCATATCTAGCAACTCTTCGTCAGCGAGGCCCGTTTTGCGCGCTTGCTCCCACCGCTCGTCAGAAGACACGTAAGTGTGCATCGATGTATGGACCGCCCACTCTATCATCTCGGGCGTAACCTCGGTCGCGTGCGTTCTCGGCATCTCACTCTTCCACTTTTTCATCGTCCAGCCTCGGTACTTCCAGATACGCTCGCACGTCAGCAGGGTCAACCGAACCACATAGCAGGTCGAACCAGGGGCTCCAAAAGAACTCCTGCAGGTCGATTTTCAACACCTTTAACCGACGCTTGCAATTCTTATAACGATCGCCGTCCGGTTTCATCACATTATCCTTGAACGGGTAACACTCCGAACAGAACTCGCATTGCGGGCGGTCATACTCAGGATCGCCAAAACACACAGTCCATTGCTCGCGTGTGGTCGGGCTTTTCCATTCCGCAACCGCCAACCCCACAATGTCCGCGGCTAAATCAAAAATATCTCTTTTGCCGCCGCCACTGGAAATGCGATAGTTCTTGCGGCGGCCTCTCTTGCTCGCTCGCGCCGTTTCTCCATCAACGACTGCCTCCATTCTCCTTTTCCTCCACGTCATCCTTGTAATATTCATCGTCATCATAGTGTTTTGCGTGGGCATAGAATACACACCGGCAGCAGCGTGGATCGTCACGCCAATTCTCAATTGGAGCCTTCAGCTTTTCCAGTTCCGCTTGCAACTTACCGGCGTGCGCTTTCCAGTCTTCACGTTCACCGGCGTTATGCGCTGCTATGTTCTGTAAAATCTCAGCCGACTCTCTTAGATTTCTCTCCACGTCTCTTGCCTTGTCCCGCTCATCTCGCATCTGTTCTAGCTCAAGCGTCCTCGCCACCAGGATGTCACTGGTCTCGTGGTAACAGCGTTCCCAATACTCAGCATCGGCCAGCCTCGCCTGCAGGGGCTTGACTTCTTCCCTGTCATCTTGACAGGCATGTACCCAATGCCAGCCGAGCTTATTCGTTGTCTCCAATGCCCGTTTCAAACGACGCACCCACTGGCGAACTTCGAGACAGTTTTTCAAATCCATCCACTTCTCCTCTCGCCCAGGACGCAACTCCCTGGGAAACAACTCTATGTCAGGACCTTCGTCCTCGTAGTCTTGCACCCAAATCTGTACACGTGTACCGACCGCGATGTGTTGTGAAGGGCGGTAGTTGGTCATCGCGATTCGCTCCACAGAATCAGCACCAACGTAAAGGACAACGCATAAGACGTCGCCATGCCGGCCCCAAACCAGAATAAGTTTATCATCGCGCGTCCGGATTGTAGAAAAGCAGGTCAACCGCCTCCTCGAAACCACCCAACCACCTGTCCATCTCTCCTCGCGACAGCCTGGGCGACAACCCCTTTCCCTCCTGGCCATCCTCTGCGAGATGCAACCGTAGCCGGCTACCGATCTGCGTAAAGCAGAACTGAATTCTACCCCCTCGGTCGTGGTTATGGAACCTCGCGTTCAATATCCCCATCCGATGCTTTAACTCCTCAAACGTCACTTGCACACGTGCCATCGTTCTTTCTCCTCTCTACATGATCGTTCGTTCTCTCTCGGGAAATTCACAGCGGCAAACTCTCCGTGGTTCGCTCTTGACGCTGTGTCGTATGCTCTCGCCGCTTCGGCCTCACTGTCAAAGCGACCCAACGATAACCGTCCATTCGTAATCCGAATCTGAGAGCGCCATTTGCTATTGACATTGTCCCAATGAACACCTTTATACTGAGAGGTGTGACCATTCACCTTGCGCCGATTGTGCTGGTTCTGCCCGTTCGTAGCCAATCTCAGATTCTCCCGTCTGTTGTTAAGGCCATCACCGTCACGGTGGTCAACCTGCCTCCCATCTGGTGCGTCCATGATGAACCGGTGCATTGGCTCACCTCCATTTTTCCATCCGTAAGGATAACCAGTCGCATAGACCGTACAATTACCAACGTCCATAGTCCAACGACACGCACCATTCACTCGCTCGAAATCGGCATCGTCAACCAGGGCAACGTAACCTTGAGTCAACGAAATCTCTCGCATCACTCACCAGCCTTCTTACGTCCGGGCTTGCGAGGTTCTTTCGCTTTGAAAGAATCCAACTCGTCCTGCGTGAACACCAACACACCACCAATCATGTTACCCTTCAGCAACCGCGACGTGTAGAGGTGGTGCCGTATGCCATGTATCGAAAGGTCAAGATACGCCGCTGCATCTAAGGTACTGTACAATCTCAGTTCGTTCACAACAATCCCCCTTGCATAACGATTCTCTCCAATTCCTCGACTTTCTCGCCGGTCTGCGTAAACCACCAGTCAGCAAAAAGTCGCCTGTGACACCACAGCCCTTGCTTGTTCAAATCTTCCCAGCACAGCAACGCGATATTCTTATCGCCGGCCAACGCCTCGAGTATCGCCAGTACCCTGCCAACTCCAAGCGCCTCTAGCCGCTCGATATAGAGGGGAAGATACTCCTCTCTAACCATCTCCCGCATCGCGGTTGTAGGGGCCAGACACAGCAGATTCGCCATCAACTCGTACTTCAGCGGCCATCTCGGAACACCCTGGGCAATTCCGACCTTGACTAACTCCGGCTTGTTCAAACCCTTAAACCCGTACCTGCTCGTCCATATTTTCATACTCGTTACCTCCAAACTCATTGTACCACGTATCGCTCTAATAGTCAAGTCACAGATAACGGGTAGTGGGGATGCTCACCAGATTCACGCTGACCAGATCGTTATACAGTACCCCGACCACAGCCGCCTCGTCGTCCATGCCTTTCTCCTGCAACTGAGCGATGAACTTCTCGATCGTCGCTCCCGTTGACGGTAGGTTACGCTCTGCTCTCGGAATATCGTCCCGCTCCGGAGCGCCGGTCACGGCTTTCTTGCCGCTCCGGTGGATGTCGGCGTTCTGGACCTGGTCAACCCAAAAGCTCTCCAAGTCAAACAGACTATCTTGACTCTGCTCTTCCAACAACTCGTTAACGATGACCCTGAGTTGGGCGAGGGTCAAGCCGCGACCCTCACCCATAATTCTCAGCGCGATACGTTGCCGGTTCACGTCCAGGTTGGCCAGCAGGCCGGCGTGCCCGATTGCCAGATGACCGTCAGCCACCAGCTTCTGGGCCTCTGGCACCAACTCTAGCAATCGTATCCTCGCTTTCACCACGGCCTCGCTGACACCAGCCACTTTCGCGCACTCGGCCGGTGTCCAGCCAAACTGTTTCACCCTACGATCGTAGGCGTTCGCCTCTTCGATCGCGTTCAAGTCCGATCTGGCCATGTTCTCCGTCAGCATGATTGCCGACGCCTGCTCGTCACTCATTTCCCGAACGATCGCCGGTATGGTAGGCCAGTTTAACACCTCCGACACCGCACGGAACCGACGCTCGCCGGCTACGATCTCGTAGTGGGCCGAACCCAAAACCAACGGTCGCACCGTGATCGGTTGTGCTAACCCATTCTCCTGTATGGATGACGCGAGGTCCTGCAGGCCGGACAACTCGAACGACTTGCGGTCATTGTTGCCGGCCATAATCAACTCAACCCGAATCTCCTCCGTCTGCACTGTTCTACTCCCTTAACACTCCCAGGACAGGAACCATCTTAACGTTGGGCTCCGGCTCGTGGTTCTCAATGGCCTCTGCGCGCTTTGCCTGTCCTACCTTGCACGAACAGAACGCGTTACCAGCGTAGGCGTGCCCTTCCACCTCCAACAACCCATCATCGCCGCACAACTGACACTCGACCGGATGCTTACCGGTGTTGCCGGCCCCTCCGCACCAACACGGCTTGTACTCCCTCGGCCAGTGCTTTGTCTCGACCCAACCGGTGTCCAAGCAGACCTTGCACTTGGCCCAGGACTTTTGTTGCGGGACCAGGGCAGCCGTCTCGCCCGGGAACGGCGATCTAGGCGCTGTCTCGCTAAACAACGGCAGGTCTTCAGCCTGCCACATCCTCTCACCCTTTGCCTTCATCACCATGCTCCTTCTCTGTTGTGTCCTCGACCAGCAAGATCGGGAACACCACCTTGCGTCGGTCCCCAATCTCTTCATCCATGAAGGCCATTGCCTCGGCCTGAGTATCACAATCTTTGTGGTGAACCACGCCGCCTTCAGTTGCCACCCAACGGATTCGATGCTTATACTTCTTCATCTGCCCTCATCCTCTCCAACGCGTGTTGCATCAGCCTACCCATAAAATTGACGACTGTCTGGCCATTTCCACCACTACGCCCAAACCGTATCGAACAATGCGCCTCGGCCTCTGGGCAGTCAATCCCGAACGTCCCATCCGCCAACAAATAGAACTTGAACGCTACCCCCTCCACCTCTATTTCCATCCCTCTAGGCTCTTGCACTTCCTCACCCATCGCTCTCTCCACCTTCAGCTTTCCTAAGAGCCGCAGTAAGCAACTCCTCCTCATACGCGGCCGCTCGATAACGCTCGAAGAACCGATGATGTATCCACGGCTCCTCGGAATCAAACACGCACGTCCAGCCCTCCGCGTCGCGGTATGTCACCAGACTTACCACGCCCGGGATCTCTCGCAACACCGCCCTACGCACGTCCAACCAGTATCTCAAGTCAATCGCATAGACGTACACGATCACATCATCCTCAAACTTGGGACCGGTGGCCTTGAACATTCGGAGGTCTTGCCGCACATGCTCTTCCCATGGGCAGAGGTAGTAGGGCTCGTCCCTACCCACCTTACCAAACGGCCGCGGTTGCAACGTCTTGAACTGTCTCTTGTCAGTCATCGTCCTTGACTCCGTTCTCCACCCAGCCCTGCTCGCGGATGTTGTCAGCCCACGTTTCCGCGAACGCACCCACATCGTTCTGACCGTCAAGGTTCATGGCAGTAATCTCAGGTACTCGCAACCCTTCACTGAGGCCAACCACCGACACCTCACGATAGACACACACCGGCGCTTGTGTGATGGACACCGGCACCCACTCGCCGTACCCGACGAAAAACGTGATATCAGGGTCGGCCATCGCATCACCGTTCTGCGTGTAGTAGTGGGCCACGCTCACCGTCCGGAAACCAGCCTCCTCGATCACCAGCGGCATGTAGTCACCGTTGGTCAAGCGCGAGTGGGAATGAGGCACTCTCAGGTCCAAGCCGTGTTTCTCGCAAATCTCCTCAATCACCTTCTGCATCTTAGGGCAAACTTTCATTTCATCCTCCGTACACGTGTAAAATGGTTAGAATCGGCCCAAATCGCCAGCCATTTCGTTTTCGAGGTCGATGTAAGCATCCTCGCCGTATATCGCATCCAACCCATCCTCATACTCGACCATACACGTCACGCACAACGTTAGCTGATTTACCTCCCCCTCGTTCATCACCGTGAACTTCCGATTGCTCAAGTCCACACCGCAATTGTCACACGTCGGCACATCCCCTGCCTCTATCACAATCACACCCCTCCCTCGCCTACCTGTAGATGATAGAACCATCCTCCGCTAACTGCGGTGAACCGACCACCCCGAACGCGTTCCCCCACGCACGAACACCGTGCCACTCTGCCTTCGGTACGGCATCCACGATCTGCGACACCAGAGCGTCAAGCTCTTTGCACTTGTCGCCCCTTTCTCGAATGCCAAGTGGGATATCCCAATCAGCAGTCATCGGCATGGATTTGTGCCTGCTTTTCGGCGAGATGAAAAACGCAACCATACGCCAGACATACTTAATGCAACCAATCTCCATCGTCTCACCCTTCGGCTTGCTCGCTCTCAGTCGGCCGTTCTCTCGCACTATCCTGCCGGCATACCACAGGGCCTCTCCCGTCAACTTGTTCATGTCAATCAACGGCATCTGCTCACCCACTTTCATCACCGCCTCCTTGCCACTCCAAATGTATGTCCTCTTCCCACTCCTCGATCTCCGTACCCAACGGCTCAACGTACTCGTGGTAGATAAACGGCACGCTCCCAGGCACTCTCTGCGACTCTCGAGCAATCACCCTGGCCTCGTCCTCGTTCTTCACGTCCGCCTCAATTCTCCGCGTCCACCGCTCGTCGATATACATCACGAACCTCATCCTCTTTCTCCTCCTTCCACATATACTCGTCGATCACATCTCGCCGGCCTTCCAACAAGTCCAACAACTCACACGCCGACTCCTCGCTCGTGGCCGGCAAACACCAGCCGCCCCCGACCACGTAATACATACCCTTCAACAGCCGGACTCGTAGCCGACCGCTCGTGTTCACCTCGCCCTTTGTGGTGGGGCACAGGTCAGCTTTCAACCAGGACATCCACCTCACCAGTCCTTTCTCAGCCGTAGCCGACGATACTCGTTCAACACCCGATGCGCATCCACAACCTGCTCGATCCAGTAAGCGAGGTCATCGGCCTCCTCGTTCTGACTAAACGGGTCCTGCGCATCCATCATGCACTCCACAGACTCATCACAGTGTGTCGTTGCCTCGTCTATGCGCGACCACATCGCCATGTAGATGATATCGCGCATCTCTTGCTCCGGCAACCCCTGCCCCGCCACATATCCATACATCTCAATCTCCTCTCCTAAATGAGTGTCCCACACCAGGGACATAGATTCATCTCACCGGCCGCTGTCTGAATCGGCACGACCTCAACCCAATCAACACACTTCCGACACCAGTCCTCTTCAAGATGCTGTGTCGCGTCAATCACACGCATCTTGCCAACCCGACCATCACTCGCCCGAAAATCCATCACCGATACCGCATCCACAACCCACGCTCCTTTCGAACCTACGGGCCGGACAATTCCGGCTCCGACATGCGCGCCACAGAGGAGTAGAACCCCCGCATCGGCCCCACGGCCAGCGCGATATGGGCGAAGGCTCCTTTGCCCTCGCTATGCACTTGTCAGTCCAACGCCTCGACTGTAACGCGGATGCGCTCTACATCAGCCGGTATTCCGAGCTTTTGGATGTAGAGGCTGCGAATCGCCTGCTCGCCACCCTCGTCCTCAAACACCCGCGTACCTTTGGTCTCCTTGTGCTTTGTCAACTCCACCACAATCGCGTCCATGTTATGCTCCTTTCTGAATGCGCTTGTCGTCTGCCTCGTCCTTCTCAACCGACTGCGCCCAGTCGATGATATCTTGCGTGCCTGCCGTGGCGACCCAAGCCCAGTGCTCACCACTTTCCTGCCAATCGTACATAATGGTAGCACGGTACGGTTCCAGTTCTAGCGTTTCGTCAATGCGTTTCTTGGCAGCGCTATATTCCTTGTCGTCATCATATCTCGTTATCATCGCTCTCCCCTCTCAACTCCGCTATCAATTCATCCAGGTTCGACTGCATCGGCTGCCCAAAATCAGTCTGTGCGTGCGCCGCCTGTTGCAAGGACGGGTACAGATAAGCCGCTGCCCTGTACTCTCCTGGCCAACCACTCAGCGCAGTCGTTATCATCTCGTATGCCTCGTCCAACAACTGCTGTGCGGCCTCCAACTGATCGGCCCGTTCCACCAACAACGACTGCTGTTCCCTAGTCATGACATACTCTCCTTTGTCGTGTTGCCTACTCGTGCAGAATTGCACGCCACTGGACACGATCGCTCATGTCCAGTTCGCTTGCACTCCTACTCAGCCAGGACAGATTTCGTCAAAATCCATCGCATCCGGAAAGTCTGGGATGAAACACTCAAACCCGTACTCGTCGCGATTGGAATAGACCGCCTTAAGCTCCTCGTTCTCTTTCTCCGAAAAGTCGGACATGGCATCCAACTCAGCCGTTAGCATCGCCTCGACGAACTCAGCTTGCCGCTCTTCCGGTGTGAGTGTATCAAGCCGCGCCTGCTCTTCGTAGTACGCGTTGATGTCGTCGCCGGTCACGTTACCGAACACATCCGACTCCATCATACCGGTCGCCTCGTAACCCTCACTCCCGAACTCCACCACGTCGCTCCGATTCTTCCTAGCCATGACACACTCTCCTTTTGATGTTTCATAAGTCGTGCAGAATTGCACGGGGCAGGGGCTCAATACCCTGCGCCTTGAAATCCTACATCTGTTTTCTTGGTATCAGCCAGCTCTCAATCTCGCCACAAGGCAACACCTCCATTGCCCATTCGATTTGCTCCGGTGCTGCGTAAGCATTGGCCAGAATCCGATGGGCCTGACGCTTCATCGCTGCCCACTCCTGGTCCGTAGGTGCCTGCCCTGTTACCTTACTCGTGAACTGTTTCCTAGCCATGTTCGTTCTCCTTTCAAAATCTGAAATGAAAAAGCCCTCAGAACAACGCCCTCTCAAAAGACGTTGTTCTGAGAGAGGCTTCACCCTCTCAGAATTTCATTCGCTCCCTACCGGTTAAACCAGACCTATTCTCCAAGTATAGCTCGTGCTCTCGCTCGGCTTTCCTCGCCTGCAGGCTTTGCAGGTCCACCTTGTGGGACGGTTTGTTTTGTTCACTCAAGCACTGCTGTGATGTTGCTCCTATCGCAGTTGGCTGACCGCTCCCCCACCGCTGTTTGTTCCTACCGGTGTTTGCGTCTCCCCCTCTACGGGTGTCCTTTTTTCCTTAGATTCTCTCGTTGGTCTGCGAGATTTTGAGGCTTTGGACTCGGCACCTCGGGGCTCCCTTATTTCGTTGGGCCCTGCCTTGAATTTGGTTGTTAAGTTTCGGTAATCCGGGGTTCGGTGGTGGTGAGTGTTTTTGTTGTTTTTTGATTCTATCTCATTCTACCACATATTACTGGTATTGTCAAGTGTTTTGCAAGGATTTTAAGGTTGGGGCCGCAAAGTGGTTCCCTTAGAACCCTGATCAGCGCGGTATGGTAAACGTGGGGTCACGAACAGAGGTGAAACATGAGTGTAAACATAGTGAATCCTATTAGTAGGGGAACAGAAAAAGCCAGAGCGAGATAGCTCTGGCTTAGTGTAGATGTGGGGCAGGTGCGGCTCAGGAGACCTTGTCCGGCCTCGCGATCACCACGACCTTGAAACCGTCCTCCTCGACGCACTCAGCCCAGGTCCACATCGGAGATTAGACTGCCGAAGGTCATCGCCTCTCTTCCAGTCTCACAATCACTTGCCCGCTTTTTACCACCTCGCCCCACTCCCAGGTGCCGCAACGGAGTTGCCGGTCGTCGATGCCGAGGGTCTCACACCATCCGTCCTGGTAATTTTTGAGGCTGGCCGCAATGTTGTCCCAGTCTCTACGCCGGCGATCCGGTGGGCAGAATGTCAGGTGCAGCCGGAACTCCGCATCGGGAGTGAATTCTCTCCATGTCTTCGAAGGCGACAAACGTGCCGCCACCATCCCAACCTGATGCGCTTTTACCTTTGCCGCCTGCTTGCTTCGCCAATGACGTTTGGCACAGTTGGGCGACAGCGCCGCGTCGGGCCACGGTAGAATTATGGTTATCATAGCGCCTCCTCATCCTTTCGCGTGAATCCGCTCATGCCAGTCACGCTCAACCCTCTGCATAATCTCCTCGATCTCTTGCGTCGGAATCGGCTCTTGGCCCTCAACGACCTGACCGTGACTTCGAACGTGACACTCCGTACACAACGTCAGCAGGCACTCCGCTCGCTCGTAGAACTCGTGTCGCTTGGCTGGAGTCGGGTCCCAGGTAAAGGCTCGGCCATGGACGTGATGCACAGCCCCACCCATATTGTAACACCGCTGGCACAGGTCCCCGTCACGCTCCCGCGCAATCGCCTTCTGCTCTTCCCGATACTTCTCTAACTTCGCCGTTCTTTCCTCTTTTTTCATGCCTCACTCCGATCAGTACACGTGTACTGGCTTTCACTCGCAACATTCGCAGAGAGCCGTTTTAAGGGGCCTTGCTCAACCTTTTGAGTGATAGTATGTGAAAACCCGTTAAAACCAGGAGACGTGATTTTGTAGGCATAGAGAATCGATTGTGTAGCACAGTCAAGACTCACCTCCTTAGCCCCGGCCGCACGTCGCTATCTCCGCTAAAGACGATCCTGAAGCGCCCGTCCATCATAGCGCCTCCTCTCCCAGTTCCATCGGTCGTATATCATTGATCGCGGGGTTTATATGTATGGGCCACCATCTACCAGACGGGCCGATCTTTTGCTTCATCACTTGCAGAATCAACAGGTTCTCATTAATCTGTAACATCGTCCCACCCTTCGTTTCCAGCGTCGGGACGTGGGGATGTGTCTTAAGTGGATACCACAGTCCTAGCATCTTGTCACACGTCTGCTCGAAGTTGCTTGACTCCTGCGAGGCAGTGAAGTCCGGCACACACCAGTCCCCATATTTATACGACTCCCGGTTTGCCTGCGTTCCCATCACCACCGGGCAGCCAAGCGATAGAGCCAGGTCCTTGCAGGCATACACGGAGTAGAATATCTCCATGCGCCGCTCCCGCCCCTTCTCCGGTTCAATCTGTTGCAAATAATCCAGAAACACTATCCGAGGCTTCAAACTGAATGTGTCCATCAGGGAGAATATCGCTTCCTCGACGGCCTTCATGGACAACCGGGGCCGGCTGTGCTGCCCCTTGATGCTGTGCCCAATCAGGTACAGCGGCATCACCGCCCGACGTGGACCCTCAATCATACGGAGCCGATCCATTTCCGCGTCGCTGAGTTTCCCCTGCACCACGTCGATGGCGTTCATGCGGGCCGTATACGCCAGGTCGAAGCAGATCATTTCTTCGATAGCGACCTCCCAAGTGACGTATATGGCGCACTCTGTCAGGTTCTTCTCCGCGATGATACTCTTGGCCGTACCCCTGGCCCACCACTGCATCAGGCCCGACTTGTATTCCCGTGACCGCCCGATCACGCCGATCATCTCCCCGGGCCGTCCGGGGAGAAGGTACTCATCAATGTCTGGTAGACCCAGTACGACACCGCTTGAATCCTCATTGCGGCGACTTTCGATAGCCTGTAGTGCTGCCTTGACCGCTTCGTTCGGAGAGAATACCACCTCTTGCATTGTCGCCCCCTATTGTCCCAATTTCAATGAGCCGTTTGTACTACTCTTCGCCGCCAGTGCCACAGCGACCTTCAATATGCTGCGAGGCTCGGCAATCGTCAACTCGTCTGCGTTCATCTCCCGATAAGTATCCATCACCAGAGCCTTGGCCCTTACGAAATCCCAGTCTGTCAGGTCCAATATGTCTCGCAATGGATTCCACCATGCCCTAGCCGCCGCCTTCTTCTGTGCCGTCGACTGTTGTTTTGGTTTCGCTATTCCGGTGATCCGCGAGAAGTAGTCTTCCAGTTCCCCGCGTAATAGGTCCTTACCGTTTGCCTTGCGAGGCTTTGTCTCTGGCGGGTTTGGTACTTCACCAGGAAGAACATCCGCTTCGCCAGCAATTGGCGAAGACCTTCCCTTCCCTTCCCTTCCCTTCAGGCGTACTTTGTCCGTACTTTGTCCGCCAAGTATCCGGCAATCGTCCGCCAATGGTGGGATGACAGATTCTGGTTCTTTTTCCTTGCGCAATCCAAGCTGGTTCTTCTCGAATCCCTGGAACCATATCCACATGTCATCATTGGCCTCATACCACACTACCAGCCCACACTCTACCCACTCCTGAATATAGCCTTCTATCTTGGCAAGGGTCACGTCATCACGCCTGGGGAATATCATGGATCGAACCATAGCAGGATCGCCGCGAACACGTCCCTCTTTGTCGGCATGTGCCACCAGCCACGTAAACGCCAGCCGGCTTGTGTCACATGATAGGGTATGAATCTTCTTGTCACCGCAAATCTCTTTGTTTATCATGCGTCCCCTCGCCATGTGTTACTCCTCCTCGCCTTCACACTTCTGGCATGTACTTGGCCCGCGTACAGATACAGTTAAACGCTTAGAATTTGTCAAGCCTCTACCGCCTGCGCCAACAGTCTCCGCACGTCCCACCGATCCGCACCCATCGCTATCAAGCCATCGTCAATCTTCATCGGTGTAATCAGCACCTTGCAGCGTTGCCGCCCGATAGCTTTGACCAACTTCCCCACCGGTGACCACCCATCCGCGCCTGGCTTGTCGCTCCCCGGATCGAGCACAAGTGTTACCCGCTCTGCCTGGGCCAGTGTGTCGGTGATGCTTGGTGGTGGGTTGAGTCCGGGGATGCCTACGACACAGGCTTGTGAATCGTCCATCACGACGTAGGTAGTGGCTGCCTTCAGTTCGCCCTCGATAGCAATAACATGATTCTCTAGCGAGAGGTCAGGATCAGCCAGGAACATCGGGGCCGGTAGTCCGGCCAGGTGGTAACGGTACTTGCCCTTCGAGGTGTCGGCGAGACGGTACTTGATATTCCGTAATTCATAGCCTGGCCCGAAGAGCGGAATACTGGCGGCGTCTCTGTCGTGGTTCCAGCCGAACCCCCACACATTTTGCCAACTGTCCGGAATGCCACGGGAGCGCCACCACTGGCGCTCCCGATTCTCCATCATGCGATTGAATTGTATCCACAGCCCTTGGCTCCGGAGATGATCTAGCGCCCGTTGCGCTGAAAGTAATCGGGCCTCTTGCTCTGTCTCACGTTCCCGCTGCCAGCCTGCCAGCTCTTCAGCAGTGGGTGGCGTCCAGTCCGGGGCCGCATCGGGCCAGAACGTCTTGCCGCACTGGAAACAATACCCCAGCGGCTTGTCGTCGTGGAACCAGACGCACCGGTTGGGGAGTTCTCCATC
>Ga0075122_10000961_pt1 | contig 21318 bp, 20 predicted proteins | sample AntAceMetag02UKB_FD_69790 | JGI IMG/M metagenome (GOLD analysis project Ga0075122, IMG submission 69790) | Saline lake microbial communities from Ace Lake, Antarctica - Antarctic Ace Lake Metagenome 02UKB | ecosystem: Environmental > Aquatic > Non-marine Saline and Alkaline > Saline | place...
AAGATCTATCTAAGTATTCAAGTTTATCTGTTCCTGTTGCCATATCTTTATTTGTGTAAGCTGCATCAGCTGGTTCTGTTGTTGCATTCATAGCATTATTAGAATTGAATTGCAAAAAATCACTTTGTTGATAATATGTTGTCCCGTCATCTGCAAATGCTATGCCTAAAACTTTGTGAGCTGTGCCATCATATGGGGCAACGGTTGTTGGAACTCTTTTTGGACTAAAGAGTGCATAGTATGCATTTGTTTCATCTATGGCTTGCCAATCGTCAGTTAGTGCTGTAACAGATAAAAAAGCTGGTGATCTATAAATACCTGAATTTGTACAAAGTATTCCGCGAGCTTGTCCTTCTGTGCCCGTTACATCGGTGATAATTTTAATTCCTGTAAATATTGAATTTTCAGGAAGATCTCCTGAATCTGATTTTGCTATTTCTATTGGGGCATTAGCATTATAAGTATTGCCAATTTCTATTCTCCAGAGCCTTGAAGTTATCGAATTTATAGAATTGATATCTTGTTCTATTGCGTATAGATATTCACCATCACTTTCTATTGCGCTTATGCCTCCAGTAATTGTACTTTCAGCCATACGCTGCCAGGTAAAAGTATCAAACGGTGCAGAGTTTAAATCTGTAAGTCCAGTGCTACCATTAAAACCTGTTTTAGTTGAACTTGCAAAAACATAAAGCCCGTTATTAGTTCCTGCAAGAAAATATCCACGAGTATTATCTGTTTTATTTCTTGAATATCCAAGACATCTAACAACTCCTGCGCCAGACAAAGTTGTTAGGTTGTAATTTTCATCACTAAAGTTAATAATAACTTCGTTCAAATTCTCTTTTTTTGTTCTTGCAAAAACTATTTTTTCAATGCCACCAAAAAGTGCAAATGAATTATCTTTATTAGCTCCTGCTGGAATCCCTAACCCTGGAGTTTTCTTTGGTAAATCTAAAACACAAGTGCAACCATCACTCAAACTACTAGTTAGTTTTGTTGATAAAGCAGCTGTGCCAAAATCGCTAGTTAGCCATTGCATTCTTCTTACAACTGTTGGATTACTACCGTTATCATTATTTACTTGCCAGAGTTTTGCGTTTGTTGCATCGACTGCAAAGAATTTAGCCTTGTCTTTATTATCACTGTTTTCTGACCTAAAAACTCTTTCCCATTTTGTCCAACCAATTATTACGCCATCATTATCAAAGAGTGCTTGTGATGACCATATTCCAGGATCATTATCTCCATCTCTATTTGCACCTGCAAATGAAACATAAACAGTATCGCCAATAACTTCCATGTCTGAAGCAGAGAGGTTAGCCCCAGCCTGCCACGGTGCATCTTCGCCGCCGATTACTAGAGAGTCTGTATTTAATCCGTCAAGCGATTTGTTGGCAACAGTATCCGTGTGTATAACAAAGCCGTCAACTAATGTTGTTCCGTCTTCATCATTCGCAACAATATGTCCTGAAGAGGAATTATATCGTAAAGCATGAAATTTATTTTCTACTGTGCCCTCAATGCCAATAGCCCCATTAACAATTAAATAAGTTTTATTTGTACTTGTGTGCATGGTACGGATTTTAAAAATTCTTGGGGTGACAACTGTAGCTGTTGAAGATCTACCTGCAAAAATTGTTGTTAAATCATTTTGAGCAGGATTAACGGAGTTAGCGGGTATTGTGGAATCAAATGGGAGTAGGTCGGAAAGAGCTAAAATTCCACCATTTATTTTAAGTTTGGTTATAGCCATAACTCGATTATCAGTTTGTTTGGGTACTGCACTATTTGTAGAAATAAAAAGTGTTCCAAGTGTTGTGTCCCAATACATATCAGAAATAATAGGTTTTACATTTAGTTCAGCACTGGTGCTTCCAGGTCTTAGAAAGTTTCCATCACCAGCTATTAGCCCTTTTTTGTTATCAAGCTTTGCTGCGTTACCATTAGTTTTTGCGATTTTTGTAACAGTATCTCCGGTTTCAATTTCGTAGGCAAGTATTCCTGATTGCCCTACATTAAGTCCTCCGCTACCATTTACTCTTAAAAAAACATAGGTTTTAGAGCCATCAGTAGTTGAACCTCCTGCTAGGTTCGTGTAGGGATTTGCAGTATATGCAGGTTGTCCATTTGCATCGCAGATGTTACCAGAAGCTACAGTTCCTGATGGTTTTGTCATGTTACCGGGAATAGAATTATCGCTTAATTTTATAAAGCGTAGTTCGTTGGATCCATTTAGATTAAATGGTAAATAAGTTGTTCCATTGCCACCGTAATTACATAAAGCCATGTAATCAATTTTACCTTGTGCCCCAGCTTCTGTTGAAATACCTGTAAAGACAGTTGCGGTTCTGCCAGCTTTAGCAATAGAGTAATCGCCGTTGGCAGCAGCTGTGCCGACATAAAAAGTACCGTCATATCGATCAAAAGCTTTTACTGAAATATCTTCTTGAAAGTCAGTGTTTGTGCTGTCTTGGCCAATTTGTTCTGTTGGTTGTAAAGAGTAAAAAAAACTTATGCATGCAGCAAGCAAGATAAAAGACTTTTTATTTCTCATCATTAATCTCCAATAAAATTAAATTTTTTAAATTAAATTTTTAAAAATTCCATCTGATATCAAAACCTAATCCTGCACCAATAGTAGCTGTTTTAAAAATATTACGTCCACTAAATGGATAGTTATAAAAGGCACTTAATAGAGGTGCCCATATTGAGTTTTGCATATGAACACTAAAGTCATAGTCAAGCATCAAATGTAATACATTTACATAACTTGCAGCTAAAGCTGTGTCATTATTAACAGTTGTGCTATTAAAATAAAAAGTATCTTCTGGCCATAAAAAGTCGGCTTCTTGTCTGTTATAAGAGTAACCTATCCATGCAGAAAGACCTTCAATAAAGTGATCAGCTTTTGCATCAAGTCCAACATGCCAGAATAAACCTTTTTCTTCTTTAGCATTACCTTGACCAAGTTTTATTGGACCATTTTGTTTGTTGAAGGTTTTCATGTTTTTAGTTTTTGTTTTATCGAAAAAGAAATTTGTGCTTGCATGTAAATTAAAGGTTAACCAATCTTTATATGTTAAAGATAATTCCCCTAAAAAATTTATACCCCAGTGGTTATTGTGTCCTGTTGAGGGATCAAATATCCAACTAGAATCTCCATCATGTCCTGTTGGACATATTACACCAGCTTTTAACTCAAGACTTGTTTGTACATCATTATCTTTGTCTTGTGTAAGAAAGTCATGCCAACCAATAATTGCATTTAGGTCACCCATATCTGATGCAGAGTATGGTGTATTATAATCTCGTAGACCAAAATTATTTAAGATAGCGTTAAGATTATTTTTGAACTGTTTCCATTCCCACGTGTTTTGACTAAAAAGTCCGGCTTCTGGAGATTTATCAATATAGTGTATATTTTTAACTTCTACTTTTTTTAATGGAACTATTAATTCTGCAAAGAACCCTGAGGTTAGATTTTGTCTTAGGTTTATCTCAAGATCATGAACTGTAAATTTACCACCAAATTCTAGTTGACCAAAAGTATTGTTGGTCTTTGAATGGTTAATTTGTGCTGCACCCAAAAAAGTCGTAAAGTCGTCTATGCTTGGAAGTTTTTTTACATTTTCAAATAGATACAGCATGTTTTGATTGCCAGTTGTGTTTAAAAGACTTGTTGAGCCTCCTGAATGCTTCCATGCGCTTCTTGTGCTACCGTAACTATAAGTAATATCTAATTTTGTATAACCTGTTTTTACATTGTAATGTTCTTCGTTATCAAATCTACAGCTTGTGCTTCTACTGTATAAGTTTGGTGCCTTATAGAAGTTTGGATTATTTGCTGAAAGGTGGCTTAAAAAAAAACTTGCTGTATAAAGACAGTAAGATATTTTTTTGAGGTTTAGCTTCATTACTTTCTCCTAAAAAAATATTAAAAACTTAAATACTTAAAAAGCCCATCTGACATCAAGGCCTAGGCCGCCACCAAAGATATCATTTTTGTATGCGTTTTTACCGTCGAATACATAGTTATATGAGAAATTTAGTCTGGGTGCTGCTTTTGATTTTGGCATGTGCACGCTAAAGTCGTAATCAATCATGAAGTGTATAGTATGCAGGTACCATTCTTGATTTACTGTGTCAGAGTTTACAACTTTTTTTGTGTAAACAGGTACTCTAGTTGTGCCTGAAACTCTGGTAAGAGTTGGGAGTTCAGATAAATAATTATTTTCTTTTTTAGTAAAAGAGTAACCAACCAAAGCAGAGAAGCCCATGAAAATGTGATCAAGTTTTGCGTTTAAATCCATGTGCCAGAGTAAACCCTCTTCTACGCTAGGATTATCTTTCATAAGCTTTATAAAACCTTGTTGGTTTAAATCAGTTTTTAAGCGCATAGTTTTCTTCGTATTAATAAAATATGTGCTGCCAACATTAAGATTAAGAGAAAGCCATTTTTTATATTCAATAATTGCTTGTCCCTCAAAAGAAACACCCCAGTGGCCGTTATATCCTGTTGGAACAGAGAATACGTAGTTTGGATTTATGTCTGAACCTGTTGGCATAAGTAAACCCAATTTAAGTTCCAGGCCAATATCTATCCCCTTTTCTTTATTTGATGCTGGATATCCTTGCCAGCCTACAAGAAATGTTATATCGCTAGGTGCAGTCTTTGAATATGGGGTCTCCCAATCTTTAAAATCATAACTATTTAGAATTTCGTTTAGACCATTTTTTTTAAATTCTTTCCAGATCGTAGATGTCTTAGTGAACTCTAATTCTTCTGGGTTACTTAGGTCTTCGAAGCTGATATTATTTATAGTTACTTGTCTGATTGGTGCAAGAAGTTGTAAATAAAGTCCTGAGAATAAATTTTGTCTTATATTTAAGTTATAATCGTGAAGCTTAAATTTACCGTCAAATTTAAGTTGGCATAGAGTTGAATTTGCATTTTCTGGTTCTGCAACATAGTTTCTAGCATCTCTTAAAAAAGGTCCGTAAAGCTTTAATTCTTTTGTTAGTTGGTCTGTAGGTATTCCTTGGTCTATATAAATAATTTTTTGGTTTCCAGGTGTATTCAAAAGACTGGTAGACTTACCAGAATAATCCCAGGCTTTTTTGGTACTTCCATATCCATAAGAAAAATCAATCTTAGTTTCCCAATCAGAAACATCATAATGTTTTTTACCATCAAACCGGCAAGCATTAGGCCAAGCGTAAACATTTGGGGCTTTATAAAAGTGTGCATTGTCTATACTTTGTACCATACTGAGGTAGCAGCTTGCTACTGTGAGACAAAAGATAAGTTTTTTTAGTTTAAATTTCATGTAACTCTCCTAAAAAAAATTAAAAGCTAACTAAGAGTTTGTTTGCGATATTATATAAAGTTTCAAAATCTGTTTTTATTTTATCCAGTTTAATGACAGCCTGTTCTAAGTTTTCTAACTGATTCTTATTTTTAATTTCATCTTTTTTATTTATCAAATCTTGTAATTCTTTTATAAGATTTGTAAGTTCAGTTTCTTGTTTATCTATGTCTGATGCGAACTTAAAAAAGGGTGATATGTTATCAGGATATTGTACTATTATTTTTTCGTATAAGATTTTACGAGACTTATCTATATTATTGCTTTTAAAAGCTCGGTTTAGCTTTTCTACAAACTCTGGTTGATTACATAAGAGTTTGTCGTTTGATGAAAAAGTATTAAACTTTTTTAAGAATCTTTTGATTGGATATGATAATAGATCAAGCCCTTGAACAGATCCTGAACCTACTATTGAGATTGCTTTAGCAAGAGCTAGCTTGTCAGCTTCTTTTGCTTCAATGTCTCTAGCTTCTTGTTTGATATAATCTTTTATAGACTCTTTAGTTTGTTTTACAGAATCTTTTACCGCTGTTTCTATTTTTTTCTTTATTCTATTTAAACTCAGATTGATGCCTTTAGGTAAAAGATAATTTGAATTTATAACCTGTAAAATAAGTATGCATAGAAATAGCTTATTTAAGCTTCTCACAATCTCCCTTTCTCTTTTCTTTTCGATTACTACATATAATTTATTTATTCTTCAAATAACCCTGACACATACTCTTGTGGGTCAAAGTTTTTAATATCATCTAACTGCTCACCAAATGTAACATATAAAATTGGTAACCTCAGTTTTTGTGTTATCAAAAAGACTATACCACCTTTTCCTGTTCCATCAAGTTTTGTCAAAATTAGTCCATCAAGCTTTGTTGTATCATTAAAAACCTCGGCTTGTACAAAGGAGTTTTGGCCTAACATAGAGTCTATTGTGAGCCATGTGCTTATCTGTTCATCAGGCAAAACTTTGCCAACAACTTTTCTTATTTTTTCAAGCTCTTTCATTAAGTTGGTTTTAGTTTGTAATCTTCCTGCTGTATCAATAATTATATGGTCATAATTTTCATCTTTAAATTTTTTACATGCATCAAAGATAACAGATGCGGGATCTTGATTTTCTTTACCAATAAAAATATCGACATTAATTTTATCAGCCCAACTTTTTAATTGTTCTACTGCTGCGGCTCTAAAAGTATCTCCTGCAACGAGTAAAACTCTTTTTCCTGAATTTTTTAGTTTATTTGCAAATTTTGCAACAAAGGTTGTTTTGCCACTACCGTTTATGCCAACTAATAGTAGAAGTTTTGGTGTTTCTTGTGCGCAGGTGTGTTCTTTTAAATGATCTAATAATAGTTTTTCAAGCTCTGCTTTTGCTTGTTCGAGCGTTTCTATTTTTTGTTTTTTTATATCATTTTTAAGTTTGTCTATTATCTCGTTTGTAGTTTTTACACCTGTGTCTGCTGTTAAGAGCAGGACAGATAATTCTTCTAAGAATTGTTCGTCAAGCTTGTTTCTTGAGAATATGCTTGCTGCTTTATGAGTGAAATTATCGTATACTTTTTTGATTTTGTTTTTTATAAAACCGAACATTTTAGACCTGCTTGTTTAAAAGTTATTATTATGCTCTTTAAAAAGATATTATACCCTTTTTAAAAATAATTTTAATCTTCTGTAATCGTTTCCAGTTAAAAGAGAAAAAGTTTTGCAAATATTATCCAATTTCTCTATGTTTAGCATATTTTTATTTTTAAGTTGTTGTAAAATGGCTAGCAATAATTCGTCTAAGTTAGTTATATCGCTAGAAAAAGAAAATAATAAGTTCATAAAGTCGGCGTTTTTAAAGAAAGCGTTTTCAGTTTCCTTTAGAGCGTTACGTACGAATGCGTGTATCTGGCATGGTTGAGAGGGCAATAGATGAGATATTTTCTTTTCTTTTAAATATCCAACAATTTGTACTTTGAAAGTAGTTTTTAAGAATTCAAATATTTGTGGCTGTTCAGTCATTAGTTCTTCTTCTGTTTTTTGATATGCAAACGGATACCGCATCGGATCCATAGAACCTGTCTGAATCTGTGTGACTATCCCTAGAGTCATATGTCTTTTAGTCTCTACTTGAACTAGAGATCCAAAGTTGGGAAAAAAGTTCCACTGCCAACTTTGAGCAGTAAAATTTGAGATGCTACTTTCTATTATTTCAGCAAAATAGTTTTCAGAAGAGTTGTTGCTGTTTGGGGACGTCATTTTTTTCCTGTGATATTTTGGTTATAAATGTTTTTCTATGAATTATTGTGGCACCGTGCTCGATTATGCTTTTACAGTGTTTTGGTGCTGCGTAACCCTTATGTTGATCTAATGTATAATTAGGAAATAGGGGGCTTATTCTTTTCATGATATTATCTCTTGTAACTTTAGCAACAATAGATGCAGCGGCAATGGAAGTCGAAAAGCTTTCACCATAATTAAAATAGTGTAATTCCAAATTTTTATGCATATATATATTGTTAATTTTTAATGGCATAGCATCAACAAGTATATATTTTAGTTTTTCAAAGTTAATTTGTTTTTTTTCATAGAGATTAACAAAAACTTTGTGCATGGTTTTTAGTGTGGCCTGATAAATGTTTATATTATCTATTGTTTGGTGACAAGTTATGGCTGTTGTATAGAAAGCGTTCTTTACGATCCAGTCATAAGCAAGCTCCCGTTCTTTTTCTGTTAATATCTTAGAATCTTTTAAATATTTATATTTAGCACCTATTGGAAGGATAACTGCACCTGTGACCAGAGGTCCCGCAAGGCAGCCTCTGCCTACTTCGTCTATCCCGCAACAATATAAATTTTTTTGCCAAGCTGATTTCTCAAACATTTGTTTTTGCATAATACTCTATATTTTTTTTAATTAAATTTTATTTAAGTTTTTGTTGGTTACTAAAGAATAAAGTATAAAACTTATTTGTATTTTTCCAAGTTTTCTATTTGACATATTTTGTATTCTTGGCATTATAATGCCAAGTTATAGGATGTTACAAGTTGAAAATTTTATAATAAAGGAGGAGCTTGGTATGTCATCTTCTACAGAGCTCAGGGTAAAAGAATTATTAAGAGAACGGGGTTGGACTACAAAAGTTTTGGCAGAAAAAACTGGTATGTCCGAAAGTTATTTGACTCATATTAAAAATGGTACAAGGCGTTGGAATGAGGATGCATTAAAGAAGTTATCAAGTGCATTTGATTTACATCCTGTTGATCTTTTTACACAAAAAAGAAGCAGAACCGATGATGTTGAAGAGGTTGTAAATATGCCTGAGATTTCAGGTGTTGACTTGAAATTGAAAATTGTTCCTGTTATGGGAGAGATTCCTACAAACCCATCTCCTTACAATAATCAATTGATGCAGACGACTTCTGGTTACAAAGAGCATTTTGTTCCAGTTTTCAATAGTACAGATGAATCGATGTTCTGTTTTTGTGTAGAAAATAACCTTATGTCGCCTAAATTCATAAAGGGTGATTATTTAATTATTTCCCCTGAAATATGGACACGTTCTGGTGATATAGCAGCTGTTGAGTACGGCAATGATGCTTTAGTTAAAGCTATAATGCAGGTTACTTATACTGATGATTTCATTGTTCTTGAGTATGTGAACCATAAACATCCCCCTGTTGCCTTAATTCGTGGAAAGGACAATTTTAGGGTTATTGGGAAGGTTATTCATAGATACCAAAAATTAAGCTAAATTAATACTTAAATTCAACTGAAACCGGGCTTTTTCTTGTGGAAAAGCCCGGTTTTGCTATTTATAGTGCTTTTTAGGTGCCAATTTGACTGGCTGAAAAGATATTCTATAATAGATATACGTATATTAAGCCTATTAGAAAGTCTTAATTGCGTATAGTAAGTTTTAATCGTTTAATCCTATAGTATAATTTGTAAGGAGGTTATATCAATGGTATCAACAAGATTAAGAGTTAAAGAATTACTCAGAGAAAGACGTTGGACAACCAAAGTTTTGGCTGAAAAGACGGGTATGTCTGAAAGTTATTTGACCCATATAAAAAATGGTACAAGACGATGGAACGAAGATGCTTTAACTAAGTTAGCTCGAGCATTTGAAATCCATCCTACAGATCTTTTTTATTATCAAAAAGAATCAGCTGATATAGATTCTAAGGTTACATTGCCTGATATATCACAAATAGCTGAATTGTCAGAAAAGATAGATTTAAACGTTCAAGTTGTTCCTGTTCTTGATCAAATTCCTGCAAATCCAACTGCGACGAATAATAGAATTTTACAGGTTGCTGCAGGATTTAAGGACAAGTATGTTCCTGTTGTTGGCAGTGATGATGAAGCAATGTTTTGTCTTCACGTAGATGACAGCTTGATGTCTCCTAGATTTGTAAAAGGTGACTATTTGATAATTTCTCCATCAGTTTGGACTCGTTCAGGCGATGTTGTTGCTGTTGAGTATGATCAAGATGATGAGAAAAAAAGAGCTATAATGCAAATTAACTATATGGATGAATTTGTAGTTTTAGAGTCTGTTAACCATAAACAAGCTCCAATTGCACTAGTTAGAGGAAAAGATAGCTTTAGAATTATTGGTAAAGTTGTAAGTAGATACCAGAAAATGGGCTAGTTTACGTAATTTTATTAATATGCTAAAATAAGTTTTTATGAAATTTGGTTAAGGGTCCCATTAATAGGTTTTTTGCCTATTATCTCCCCCTTATTTGTATAGCAAGTACGTTTAACTAATTAATTAATATTTTGGGAGAACCTTTATTATGCTTAGATATGAAACATTGATCTTAGCACATCCTCAATTGACAGCCGATGAACTTTCTTTGATTGAAACTCATTTTGATAAGCTGTTATCTGATGTATCCGGCAAAGTCACCGCTTTTGATAGATGGGGTAAATATAGATTGACCTATCCAGTCAAAAAGAATGATTACGGTATCTATGTCTTAATTCGTTACGATGTTCCTGTGGAAGCAGTAACCAAAATCAATAAAGAAGTAGACACTTTCTTTAAGATTAAGGTTCACGAAATTGTAATGCGTTATGTTATTAAAAAGCTTGATCCGTCTGCACCTACCAATTATGCTCGTCCAGAGCCTGTTGATGGTGGAAGATCTGGTGGTCTTGATTCTTTTATTAAAGAGAACAAGATGGAAAGCTTTTTAGGCGATGCTAAAGAAGGGCAAAAGACTGAAGAAGTCGAAAAAGCTCCTGAAGCAGAACCTGTAACAAAATCTGAAGATACCCAAGCATCAGCTTAATAATTTGAGGATAATTTATTATGTCTAAATTTAAATTAAAAGTTAGCTCACGTCTTTTGAAGAAAAAAGTTCGTAAGCAGTCTTATTTAACAGAAAAACATTGCCGCTTTTGTAATGACAAAGAATTAGCTAAAGAAATGGATTATAAAAATATTAATCTATTAAGAAGCTTTTTAACAGAGCGTGGTAAAATTTTACCTTCAAGAGTTTCTGGAAATTGTTTCTTTCATCAAAGATATCTTTCAGCTCAAATTAAAATTGCAAGATCTATGGCCTTATTGCCATACTCTACCATGCAAAGATAATTATCTAAAAAGATAAAAATTTTAAAGCCCGGAGTTTTTTACTCCGGGCTTTTTTTTAATGAAAGAGTGCTAAGTTTTCGACAACCTCTTCTAATATTGGTTTGACAACAAAAATTTCAAGTTCAGAATTTAAGTTGCTATACAGTTGGACAATTTTGACGATTAAATGATCTTTGTTAGCAATATTGTTCTTTAAATTCAAGAGGTCTTGCTGGATTTTTGTTATTTCTATTTCATCAATATCAACATTATTTTGTTTATTTATCATTTTATTAGCGAATTTAGCGACTTTAAACAGTTCTATGATTTTATCTAATGACGGTCGGAATTCGGTGGATCCAGGCTCGTGGTAAGTGCGTATATTTTCTTTGTAATGGTTGAGCTTTGTACCTAAGCTGTCTAGTACTGGCATTATCATATGAAAAACTCTATTGGAAACTTGTTCGATTGAAGCTCCGAGTCGGGAAGAAGGTGTGTTATATTGAAATAGTGAACACAAGCTATCTTTTAATTGGGCAAGATATTTAAGAGCGTTGTCTACGTTTTCTATTTTACATTGTTTTTTACCTTCTTCTTCTGTGAGGAGGGCGTCATGGAAATACCGAAAGGTCCTTTTTCTCTCTATATTCTTCAGAAAATCTTGAATGTGATGACCCAGTAAATAAAGACTGTCTTCATATACATATCGATGAATAGTTGAACTTTTTAGTATAATACTTACCGCATCAAAGAGTCCTTGGAGGTTTGTTGCAGATAGCCCGCTCGAACAAATGCCCGAAATTAGTATTAGTGATAAAATTATTTTTTTCATAATAACCTTTCGTGATTAGTTTTTGTTTCTGACTTTTAAATAAATAAAGTTTCCAGGAATACTATAAGTATGTTGCGTGCGTACATGATCCATGTGATAACAATTGTCCGTCGGTGTTTGTCGTTGTCTTAGGGACATGGGTAAAATTCGAAGATTAAATTATTGGTTATTTATCTGTTATAGATTATATCTATAGGTGTTTTGCCTTGATCGTTTACAAGGGACCTATCAGCTCCGATTCTTACTAAAAACGCCATTTCTGTAGCAAGCCCTCTATAAGCAGCTTCATGTAGTAGGGTATTTTTATCATCATCTATTATAGTATTAATATCTATTCCTATACTAACCAGCCATGTTAATATTTCATGGTCAAAGCAGGCGGATAGATCCCATTTAGAGCATATTAGGCGTAACTCTAGAGGGCTATCGGTTGTGAGTTCAATAACTTTATCCTTGTTTTTTTCCCACACATATTCACGAAGTACACGAATTTGTCCTCGGGTTCTCTGGGCGAACAGGTTTTGAGTTAGTGAACAAATAAAAAGATGAGATAATAAACAACAAAATAGCTTTAGTTTAAATCGCATAAAGCTCCTTCTTATTAATTTTTATTTCTAACTTTAAGGTAAATAAAGTTTCCAATAATACCAGTAAATAACGATATCAAGATTGTGCTTATTATATCGAATTTATAAGAAATTAAAATTCCGGAGATTAAAAAAGACAGGCCGGTAAAAAATAATACAGGAATGCTGTAAGTGTGTTGTGTGCGTACATGATCCATGTGATAACAACCAGTGCTAGCAACAGACATAATAGTTGTATCAGATATAGGTGAAGTATGGTTGCCAGAAACAGCGCCAGAGAGAATAGCTCCAAGTGTGGGGTATAAGATAAGTATATCTTGGGGATTGACTGGAAGTTTTAAGTTTAAAAAAGAAGTTAGCATTGGGATTGCAATAGGGATAATAACAGCCATACTTCCCCAAGCAGAACCCATGCCAGAAGACGTAATAGCCGTGATTATAAAGAATAATAATGGTAAGATTATTATGTTCAGGTGTCCAATTAAAAAGCTTGCAAGATATTGGCCAGTTAAAAGATCGTTTTGTAATAGATCGCTAAAGGTCCAAGCTAAAACTAAAACAATTATACAATCTCCCATTAAGCTAAAACTCTCTTTGATTATTGGATAAATATCTTTTAAATATAATTTCTTTTTAATCATAAAAAGTATAATCGTCGTACACAAAGTAATAGAGCCACCCATAAATAATGCCGTTGCTGTTTTTGAATTGGCAAAAGCTTGGATAAATCCATTAGTGCCACCAAAAATAAAAAAATCACCTGTATAAAGAATGCTAACAACTATAGATGTTATTAGTGTAATAATAGGTAAAAGAAAATCTATCATGTTAGCTTTTGATTTGTTTTTATCATTTAATTCTTTTGTGGTTCTGTTTGTAGGAGTTTTGCCTGCAAACAGATTGCCTGTTTCGTTAGCAATTGCTTCATGCTTGTGCATAAGGCCTACGGATAGATTGCGTCTAACTAAAAACCAGACTGAAGCTATCATGATAATAGAATAAAAAATAAATGGGATAGTTTTTAGGTATACAGAAAATGGATCAGCAAGAATATATGTTCCTTGTTGTGTGATGCTTGAAACACCAGATTTTTTAAGTTGCATGATAATATAAGCTGCCCAGCTTGAAATTGGGGCAAGTATGCATAGCGGGGCTGCCATTGAATCTACTAAAAATGCAATTTTTGCACGTGGGATATTAAATCGATCTGTTAATGAGTGCATAACAGATCCAACAGTTAATGCGCTAAAATGATCATCTATAAAGAATAATAAAGAAAGAGTAAGGGATGAAGTTTGTACTGCTTTTTGGTTTTTTAGTTTCTTCTTTATATAGTTACCATACGCGTATGCGCCACCAGAATGATTAACTAAGACTATGACCATACCTAACATTAATAAGAACAGACATATAAAAAGACTCCAGTTATTCTTAAACGCATCAAAAGATTGCAAAGAACCTAGTTCTGATGTTGCCCATATTTTGCTAATAACAGTTTTTAATGTTTTGTATAGTGCAAAGTTGTTTAGAATTAATGCTGCTGATATGATGCCGGATAGTAAAGATAAAATTACTCGTCTTGTTGTGAATGCCAAAAGTAGGACTATTACTGGTGGTATTATTGAAAGCCAGTTATTTTGCATAAAAACTCCCTGGGTCAAAAATTAATTTCGCCCTTGAAAACAAAATGACTTTGTGCCTGCAATAAAATATTACTATCATTATCAAGCCAGCCTGTAATTTGTCCGCCGGGCATATTAATCTTAATTTTTTCTTCTTTTTTTATTTTGTTTAATTTAAAAAGAGTCCAAATTGCAGCGGTGGCTCCAGAGCTGCAAGCAAGAGTTATTCCACAGCCGCGTTCATAGACTAGCATATTAAATTCTTGAGAATCATCTTCTGGCCAAATAAATTCTACATTGGTTTTGTTTGCAAATTCTTTGTGAGTTTCTATTTTTTGTCCATTTTTAGAAAGCCAATCAGAATCTATCTTCTCTGTGATAACAAAATGCGGGTTGCCAATGTCAATAATATGACCAGTAAAATTTTTATTATCTATTTTAATACTATGTTCTTTTATGTAGTTTGCTGGTTCTATTCTGCTTGTAATACTAAAAGGTTCAGAACCTTCAATGCTGCAGGCTACTATTTTGTTTGACATCTTGATATTAAAGTTTTGTGGTAATTTATAATTTGTGTATAAAAAATTTGCAATACACCGTAGGCCATTTAAACAGACCTGTCCGTGGCTACCGTCAGAGTTAAAGACAAGAACTTCTGGAAGCCTATGCTCTTGATTAGTTTTTAAAATTAAAACACCATCGGCCCCAATTCCAAAATTTCTTTTACATAGTTTTCTTGTGAAATTCTGTAAATCAATTTTATCGAGTGCTTGTTGTACATAAAAGTTTGGCTTTTTAAAGAGATCAAAGATTATAAAATCGTTACCTAGCGACTGATACTTAAAGAAGTTTTCTAGCATTATTATTACGACTCTTGTTAAAAATTGTTATGCCGTTATCTTTTTTTTCACAATCATCTTGTTCCGCAAAAACCTTACTTAAATAAGCCCTTCCCGAATCACCAAAAATAACGACGACAGTGTCAGTTTGTTTTAAATTTTTGCAATATTCAAGTGCTATCTTCATAATAGCCCCGCTGCTAAGGCCTACCAGGAATCCTTGAGATGCAAGAGTTCTTGTCATGGCAAAAGAATCATCGTCATTAATAGGTATAATTTCATCTACAACTGATGGATCAAAAGTATCACTAATAACGTCAATACCGATGCCTTCAGTATTATAGGCTTTAGGTTCTTTGCTAGAATATACAGATGTTGCGGCATCAACACCAATAACTTTTATATCAGTATTTTTTTCTTTTAAGTATCGACCAACACCTGAGATTGTTCCACAGCTTCCAGCTCCTACTATAACATGGGTAACTGTGCCGTTAGTTTGTTCCCAAATCTCTTTTCCTGTTGTTGTGTAATGTGCTAATGGATTTGCTTTATTAAAATATTGATTTGGCATGAATGAGCCAGGAATTTGTTCATGTAATCGTTCTGCTACTGCATGGTATCCGTTCGATTCTTCTAACGTGTCCGTATTAGGACAAACATAAACCGTTGCGCCGTAGGCACGTAAAACATCAACTTTTTCTCTGCTTGTTCTATCTGGTACTGTTATAATTACTTTGTAACCTTTAATTGCGCCGATCATTGCAAGTGCAATTCCTTGGTTGCCTGAAGATGCTTCTACTATTGTGCCTCCTGGCTTTAATAAACCATCTTTTTCTGCCTGTTGTACCATGAAAAGGGCTGATCTATCTTTAACGCTCCCGCCAGGGTTTAAAAATTCAAGTTTTGCTAATAAGGTTGGTGTTGTTCCTAGTTCTAATTTGGCCAAGGGGGTGTTGCCGATAAGTTCTAACATGGTTTTATAGTTATTTGCCATTAGTTTTCCCTTTTTGTATTTTGTATAATAAAATTCTATTATATAGTGAGTGTACTTTAAATAAGGGTGTTAAATATGTCAAATAAAGTTAGAGTTCGTTTTGCGCCATCACCAACAGGATTTATGCATTTAGGCAACATTCGGGTTGCTTTAATGAATTATCTTTTTGCACATCAAAAAAAAGGTTCTTTTGTTTTGCGCATAGAAGACACAGATAAATTTAGAAATTTAAGTGAAGCTGGTTTTCAGATATTACAAGACCTTAAATGGTTGGGCTTAAAATATACAGAGGGTCCTATTATTGGTGGAGAATTCGAGCCATACTATCAATCTGAGCGAACAGAAATATATAAAAAACAGTTGGATCAGTTGATAGAACCTAAAAAAGTTTATAGATGCTTTTGTACGAAAGAGCGACTAGATAATATGCGTGAAAAACAGGTGGCTGCTGGTCAACCGCCGCGTTATGATCGTACATGTTTAGATTTATCTGATGATATGATAAAACAAAAAATAGCTGTAGGTTTACCATTTCTTTGGCGTTTTAAAATAAACCAGGAACAGGTTTTTGATGTCAATTGTATGGCAAGAGGCAAAACCCGTTTTGAGATGAAGAATTTTTCAGACTTTGCTTTAACTAGGCATGATGGCAGCTTTACTTTTATGTTTGCAAACTTTGTTGATGATTGGTTGATGCAAATTACTAATGTTATAAGAGGTGAAGACCATCTTTCTAATACTGCTATGCAGGCAGCGCTATTTGATGCATTTGCTGTACATATGCCAACTTTTTGGCACTTGCCAATGCTTTGTAGCGCTGAGGGAAAAAAGCTTTCTAAGCGAGATTTTGGGTTTAGCTTAGAAGATTTAAAACATGAAGGCTTCTTGCCGCAAGCTATTTGTAATTATTTGGCTATTATTGGTGGTTCTTTTGAACAAGAGATTCAGTCTCTTGGTGAATTAGCAAAGAGTTTTGATTTTGATAATATTCACTCTACGGGTGCTATCCGTTATGACATAGAAAAGCTTACTTGGCTTAATCATAAATGGATTGAAAGAGTTTCTAGTGAAAAGCTTTTTGAGCTTGCTGCAGAATTTTTGTATGAACAAATTCCTGCAAGTCAAAGCGTTACACAAGACAAGTTAGAATTTTTGTTACAAAAAGTTAAAACAGATTTAAAAACTTTAAAAGATGTTGGCCCAGCATTAAGCTTTTACTTTGATGCTCCAGAGATTGATATTAAAGCTATTCAAGATAAAATTGGAGCTGACAAAACCAAGATTATTTTTGAACTAATTAAGAAAAATCTAGATAATTTATCCCAAACCGAATTCTTCTTGGACAGCTTGAAGACTGAAGGAAAAGAAAAAGGGCTTAAAATAAGAGATGTTTTTGGCACAATTAGATACTTGCTTACAGGTAAATTCCAAGGTGTTGGCATACATGATCTATTTGAAATATTAGAAGTTGAAAAAATTAAAGCTAGATTATCCCAGTCTGTTCGGTAACTGTTTAAAGTCTAAGATATAATTATTTTTCATAAGATAATCGATTAGTTTATGAAATTTAACTTCATTTTCTTTTGGAACAAAGAATTCTAAGATACTTTCTTTTGTATCAAAGGTTCTTATGAATGCAAAGTTGTCTTCGGCTTTAAAAAAACCTATAACAAACCAGGTTTTAGGTCTATTTGTTTTAGCTTGGTAATATTGGCAATACATATCTTTTTTTCTTTTTAAAATAATTATAAATACTGATTCTTATTATAGGGTATTTGTACAAATTAAAAAAGGGCGTGATTATCACGCCCTTTTTTAGGTTAATAACTTTAATTAAATATTTATGCGGGCGTTGGCATTGCGCCCATTCCTGGAGGCGTTGGACTTGGAGGAGTTGTTGGTGTTCCAGGCATTCCACTTGGAGCTGGAGTTGTAGGGGGTGTTGGACTTTCTGGAGGTGTTCCCATACCAGGTGCTCCTGGAGACTCTGGTGTTGTTGGAGCTGGAGGAGGTGCCATTTCCGGCATTGGAGGTGCTTCAGGCATTGGAGGAGATGTCATTTCCGGAGCTTTAGGTGCCTCAGGTGTTGGTGTCATCTCTGGAGGTTTTGGCACTTCAGGCATTGGGGTTGGGCCCACTTCTTCTGTGATTTTCTTTTCAGGCGTTGCCTTCTCTTCTTTAGAAGGAGTTGGGCCCTCAGTTGGTGGAGGAGTTGGAGTTGATTTTGTTTCTATTTTTACTTCTTTTATTTTTATATATTTTTTACCGTATTCTTCCAAAACCTTTTTTACTTCACTATAACGTTCATTAAATTTTTCTGGCTTTGTTAGGGGTGAAGAGGATAAAAGAACCAAGAATGGTGCTTTTAGTGATTCACTTAAAGCTTTGTGAGCTTCGGGGCTCATTTTTTCTTCCTCTTTTACCATTTTAACTTTTTCGGTGATTTCCACACCTTTACCAAGTTTTGCTTGATAATATTTTAGACTTGCTTGATATGCCTCTTCTTTTTGTTTCATTACGTCTTTAAGCAGTTTTACTTCTTCAGCGGGTGTTATAGCTCTAGCTATACTGGAACCGTTAAAAACAAGAAGAGCAAGCAGCGCGAATCTTGTTACTTTCATAATTTCTCCTTCTCCTTTTTTCTATACTATATTTTCTATCTGTAATTTAATGTTAACAGAAACTGTGTGGCTCTTGTCAATAAAATTTATAAATAAAATATGGCTATGTACAAAATTATTCGTAATTAGTACTATAAAATTAAGATAAATACAGTGTTTTGATCTGAAAATTAGAAAGCGAAATCATGCTAAAAGAAAAAATAACTTCGTTGCCCCTGCAATTAATCTCTGTAATAATCTTTGTTTTTCTATTCGGTCACTTATTGAGCGATAATGTAGTACGTTTCTTTTATACTTTTAGCTACTTTTTTAAAGAGGTTTTAGCATTATTTCTACCGTTCATGGTCTTTGCGTTTATTACATGCGGCATATTGTCGTTCAAAAGACGAGCTCCTATAGTTTTATTGGTTTTATTATTTTTTATAGTAGCTTCTAACTTTTGTGCTAGCATAATCTCTTTTCTGACCGGACGTTATTTTTTAGCGTACATTATAAAAGGTGTTAATTCTGCTTCTTTAATTGCGTCAAAAACTATAACACCATTGTTTGATTTTTCTTTCCCTCAGCTTATAGCGCCAGATAAGGTAATTTTAGCTTCTGTGTTAATAGGTATAGTTTTTTCTATCTTCTCTGTTCCTGTAATTGATAAAACAATAAAGGGATTTAAGAGTATTGTAGAGATAATTTTGAATAGATATTTTATTCCATTCTTGCCTATCTATGTATTAGGATTTTTACTCAAGATGTATCACGAAGGCAATATCTTGAACCTATTTGGTTCTTATGGAAAAGCTTTTATATTAGTCTTGCTGATACAGGCCTGTTATTTATTTATAATATATTTCATTGGTTCAGGTTTTGATTTAAAAAAATGTTTAAAAGCTATAAAAGTAGCTATCCCATCTTATTTGACTGCATTTTCTTCTATGTCTAGCACTGCAACAATCCCTGTTACTATAAAGTCTGCTACTAAAAATACAGGTGATGACAAGTTGCCACATATGGCAGTACCTATTTTGGCTAATGTTCATCTGGCAGGAGACTCAGTTACTGTTCCAATTTTTGCATTGGTTACAATTTCTATTTTTATGGGTGCCTCTCCTGATTTTTTTACATTTTTAAATTTTGTTTTTTATTTTTGTTTAACTATGCTTGCCGTTTCTGGCGTTCCTGGTGGTGGCATTATTGTTATGATTCCAATTTTAAAATCTATTTTAGGATTTAACCCGGCCATGATCAGTATTATTACAGCGTTATATCTTTTACAAGATAGCTTTGGTACGGCTTGTAATGTTATGGGTGATGGTGCATTAACAATCATTGTTAATAAAGTTTTAAAGAAGTTTAGAATAATATAGGAGTTTTTTATGAGTAATAACACAAAAATAGGTTTGTGGGCTGCAGTTTCTATTGGTGTGAATGCTATGATTGGTGCAGGTGTTCTTGCAATGCCTGAAGTTTTGGCTAACAGAGTTGGTCCTGCTGGTATTTTTACCTGTATAATTAGTATTTTAATGATTCTCTTTTTAGGCTTATCTTTGGGACGAGCTGCTGATGTTTATCCTGGCGATGGATGGAGTTACTTATATCCATCAAAGTGGGCTGGACATACTGTAGGTCTAATATCATCTTTTTGTTATCTCTTTGGTGTTATGATTGCCATGGGCTTTATGGTAGATTTCTTTGGTATCTGGATTTACAGCTTTTTACCAATTTTTACACCAAAGATTTTGGGCGTAATAACTTTATTTCTTTTAACTTTGCTTATCCTTGCAGGAACAAAGATTTCTTCTTTGGGTCAATATCTTATTGCTGGTTTTGTTGTAGTTCCCTTATTGGTGACAGCAGCTTTTACCTGGTTAAATTTTAATGTTAGCCTAACTGTTCCATTTATGCCTCATGGTATACAATCAGTATTTAAAGCAATTCCCGTAATCTTATTTGCATTATTAGGGTTTGAAAGTATAGTCTCTCTTTACGCCAGTGTTAAGAATCCAAAGAAAAACGTACCGTTAGCATTTGTGCTATCTATATGTATTGTTGGATTATTATACATGGCTTTTATTTATGGAATTTTATTTTCTGTTCCAAAACAATTTTTTGTTGGTGGCTTGCAAGAACCATTATCGAATGTTTTAGCCAAATATTTTAGTTCTCATAAATTTTTGTCTATATCTGTATTGATTGGTGCATGTTTTGCAATGCTTGGTACTTTGCACTCTATGATCTGGTCTGTTGGTGCATTATTTAAAAGTGTTGTTGCAAGAACTAAACTAGATCATATTAATAACTTTTTTGATCTTAAAGCTTGGAACAGTGATTTTGCTGTTGTAACGACTGCAGCCTTTGTTTTATTATTTTCTTTTACTTTAAAACTAGATACTTTAATGATATTTCCGGTATTTTTGATAATGCTTTCTTACATTTTATCGATAGCATCTTTATTATTTAAAAAAGCAGAATGGAAGTCGGGAAGAAATATTATAACATTGCTTGGCTTGCTTAGTGGTTTTGTTATAAGTTACTTTGCATTAATAAAAGTATTTTCTTAGAAAATATTCCCGAAAAATCGGGACTATTGTTTTTTAAGCCTGATCTAGATATTATAAACATTAATTTGTAAGACTATTAATTTAGTGCTGGGGGCATCTGCCCTGCACTAACAAATGATGGCCTGCTTCCGCAGGCATTTTATAACGTAGTATAAAAAATTATGGGAAAGCATATTTATGTTTATGCCCGCGGAAGCGGGCCATCTCAAGTAGCACAGGGCGGATGCCCCGGTGCAAATATAAAGGGTAGCAAATGAAGTTGAGTATCTATATAAATAAATTTATTTTATTCTTCAGTTTTCTTTTTTTTACAAGTTCTGTTTATCCAACACCAT
>Ga0075122_10000962_pt1 | contig 21307 bp, 37 predicted proteins | sample AntAceMetag02UKB_FD_69790 | JGI IMG/M metagenome (GOLD analysis project Ga0075122, IMG submission 69790) | Saline lake microbial communities from Ace Lake, Antarctica - Antarctic Ace Lake Metagenome 02UKB | ecosystem: Environmental > Aquatic > Non-marine Saline and Alkaline > Saline | place...
TTCAAATGAGTAAGGGTAAAAACTATTAGTATCAACTCCTACATCTATCTGCTTTCCTATTGGTGGTAATTTACCATGTGAGTGTCCGTGGATGTTCCAACTGTTGTAGTGTGATCTATGCCAAACTCTCATTGCATAATGACAAATAACAATAGGTTGTTTCTCAATAGTAATATCTAAAATCTCATGATGGTTAGTTCCTTTCATCCATCTATCATGAGATCCCCTGAGAAAGATATGAGATCCATTCAACTGTTGCTCATATTTGTATGCTATCTCCTTATTAGCTAACGTGAAATCTCCTGCATGTATAGTAGTATCTTCAGCTCTAACTACAGAATTAAATCGTTTAATTATTTCCTCATCCATCTCTTCTACTGTTGTAAAAGGTCTATGTGTATAGGTTATGATATTGAAATGGCCAAAATGTTCATCAGCAATAAACCAATACATATCATCCCTCCATCCTTTCAATATCTGCCCCTTGCTTACAGCTAACACACCCATCTTTTTTAGATGCTCTTCTTGCTAAACAAACAGCCACATGCAATTGATTACAATCTTTTTCACACCAGAATAACGAACTCATATTGAATTTATCACATGCTTCATCCATAGAATCAACATATCTATTAGCAACTTTACACCATCTTCTATCTTTAGCAACTATCCTCCCCTTTTTAAGTTCTGTAGCATATTCTTTAATTGAACTTCTCCAAAATTGTCCACAATACCTACACCACACTTTTATTTTCTTTTTACGAGTCTTCTTCTTAGCCACGATCAATTACCAATTTAAAGTATGGGTAATCATAATGATCTTGAAACCGCAATCTGACTCGATTTAATAATGCCGCAACAGTTGGTACACACTTCTCTTTGGTTAGTAGATGTATAAGCATGGGTACTTTAAAGCTATCTAACTCTTTAAAAGAAGTACATAATGATGAATCTATATTATCATGATACATACTACAATTATCTACAGCACATTTATTACATTTTATAACATTTACCATCTTTCAATTTCTCCCCCATGCAGCAAGTACAATCAGAATAATAAATAAAGCTAATCCAACACTTATTAATATTGGGGATATGACCCACCACCAAGACCATGTTATATATCCTATTAACTTTAGTGTTATGAATATAATAGTTAAAAGACCTGCAAACCCTATTCCACCACCATTCGACATTGAATTATCCATATTTTATTTCTCCTCTTTATTTATTAATTTATGTTTCATTCAGTATAAGTGTCAATTAAATTTGTTATCTCATCATAACAGCTTCTACAAAGTACCTTATCCCTCTTTCCAGGTTCAATATAATAGTTCCATTCCTCGTGAGGTACCATAAAAAAATCTGGCCATAATTTTCCGCACCTTGCACATATAATAGGATAAAGAATATATGGAATTCTTCCCTTTTCCTCAAGCATACTATCCCATTTTTCCATAAGATTGTCGGTCAATCCATTTTCATAAATATCTTGAGGAAGCCTATAAGTTGGATGTATTGTAAACCCCAACTTTTCATAGCGACAATCACAACCAATTAATTGTCCGTTACAAAATGGGCATCTTTCCATATCACACCCTAATCGGTGAAGCTGTCCCTCTAATACACCACAATCACCACAAGTTTGTTTTCCCATTATTTATTCTCCCCCCACAAATTATATTTTAACTTATTGTTATCTACTTTATACCACATTCCTCTTAGAATGTCAAGCAAAAAGCGACATGTCAAAAATGATACAACCAAACTACTTGAAATGATTACAATATCTTTTCCATGTCTGCCAAGTTTTGTCCTACTTCAACGTCTGCTAACAGCTTAACACGCCCCAATTTAGCGACATTGCCATATGTTTGGTTGGCTTTAATCATGATACTCTGCATCAAATTGGCAGTCTCTTCAACTTCATCATCAAGCGCTTCACAAATGATCGCATCATAAATCTGAAGGGCTATTCTGCTATCCAGATTACGCCTTTCCAATTCAGCATCAATTTGGATAAGGGAAAGCTGGACCCAATTCCAACAGAGTGACTGGATCGGAAAGTTGACTGCCTCTCTTATTGTTCCATGATCTTCCCAGGTACCTTTTCGCCATCTTCTGTAAAATCCATAATGATTACAAACATATCCATGTTGCGCCACAAACTGCTTCAATCTCTCAATGTTCCTTTCAAGTTGAGGGAACTGTTTGAAGTAGTTATAAATAAACTCTTCAGCTTTAGTGATGGTTGTTCCTATTCGTTGAGATAGTGCTTTTGCCGACATTTGGTATAACACTCCGAATGATACAGTTTTGGCTGCTGTTCTCAACTTATCCATTTCAGAGTCTCCATTCTGTAATCTATCATAGAACTCATCATAAGGAATATTATTAGTAGATGAAGCAATCTGGCTATGGAAATCTCCTCCACTATTACATAATTCTATTAAATTATCATCTTCATAGACAACAGCCGCTCCCCTAATTTCAATGGTCGCAAAGTCAGAGTACACAAACTTATGTCCCTCTTCTGCTATTAATATTCTCTTAATATCTTTTTCTCTAGGTATATTCAACAGGTTAGGTTCTTTAGAGTTGGGTCGTCCAGTAGTGGTAGCATGTAGGCTGTATTTTGTATGAGCTCTGTCCCCCACCAGTTTTTTCAAAATTCCCCCCAAAAAATTTTCTCTAATATTTTGACATGATCTATAATCAACCATAATTTTGCAGTAGATATTTCTCCTAGATAGCTTCTTCATTACCTTTTTATCGGTGCTTGGACTCTTGTTCTTTGTTCTCTTCAAAATAGGCAATTCATAATAATCATAAAGCAACCACTTTAACATTAGAGAAGATCTTGGGTTAAACTCTCTATCAAAATGCTCAGCACATGCCTTCACCCCTTTTAATGACATAGCTTTAGTTATGGCTCTAATAGCTCTTTTGTTATAGGTATCATCTACCTTCTGCAACTCATCTAAATCATATTTAGCTCCTCCTATACTCATTTTAGTTAATACTTTATTACAAGGCATCATTATATTATTCATAAAATCTTCCTGGTTATTCTTTATCAATGCTCTTGACTGTGCCTTCCTAATTTTAAACATCACTCCAACATCATCCGCAGCATATTGTTTGAGCTCAGAAATATTTTCCATTTTATGAGCTCCACCTACTGAGATAATGTTATCATCATATCCTATTGACTCTGGTACATATTTACAGGTTAACATTGTAAGGTCATTGTTTTTTAGGCCTGATAACAGATATTCAGCTAGACAAGTATCAAATAACCAATTTTCAGGAAATATATCTAATTTTACTTTTAGCCACTTAGCATCAAACGAAAAGTTCTGTCCTATAAATTTCTTAGTTTTGAATAGAGTATCTAATCTATCTCTTATTCCTGGTAAGATAGCTCCATCTATTACATAAATATTCTCTCCATCACCTAATTGAAGCAATATTATTCTAGCTCCATCTTCATAGGGGTCTAATCCAGTAGTCTCTATATCAAAATATATCTCCTCTGTATCAAAATCTATATCTTTAAAATCTTCTACATTATCAATTGATATGTATGGATAATGTTTTATTTCTGTTGGTGGTTTATCTATAAGCTCAACTATCCTTCTAAAATCTCTAGTCAACATATCCTTTTTAGTTATATCATACCCAGTAGCCATTGGATGAAATACAGGAAACACATTACACTTTAATTTCTCAGAATAAATAAGATTACCTCTATGTATCTCTATTCCAACTTTACCTGTTGATTGATATAGAGCAGTTCCACCAAGAGCAACTACCAATTTAGGTTTGATCTGCTCTATCTCTTTGATTGTATGCTTAAGACATTTATCTAACTCTTTCGTGGTTGGTTTAACATTATTGGATTTGTAACATCTACCTGAGTTGGCTATTGCTACATCCTCTCTATTTATCCTAGCTATTTCTAGGAATTCATCTAGTATAATCCCTGCTGTTCCTATGAAATGAGTTGGTATATTTGTAATTTGAGTAGCCTGCGCTTCTTGTTTACCAGCCATTTCTCCTAAGAAGTAAATATCTGCATTGGGATTACCAGAAAATGGTACACAATTTATATCGTACTCATTCTTCCAACATTTACAATCTTTACATAATTCTGTCACTATTATACCTCATTTCCCCAGACATCCCAACTATCCCTTTCTCTTGTCCCAAGTTATAGTTCTTTGATAGTTAAAACCAAATTCTTCTAATACATCAAAGGAGTCTCTTAAATACTTTTGTATTGTCCATAAAAAACATATAGAATTATCTTTTGCTATAGTATTTATAGGTAATTTCTTTATCTCATTAAGCTTCATAGTAGGATAATCTAAAGATGCTGTTTGGTTGGGTCTTACTCCTCTAATAATCTTTTTCACAGGCCAAGGTGGATCAATTACAATTACATCATATTTCTTATTTGGGAATACTATCTGACTCATAATGACTCCTTACATAAAGCCTCACTCACAACCTGGAATAATATAGACGCCAAATCATAAGGAGTAACTTCTTCTCCCATCTCCTCTCCTTTAATAACCCATCTCTGTATTATCTCATCTCTAAAAGGTTCTAGTGAGGCTATTGTCATGGCTTTAGGTAGATCCTCTACTGTAGAATTAATCCATGTCCACCTATTACCATCCCTTATCCTTCTAACCAACCACAATCCCTCACTAGGGTACTCTGAAAAGAATAGGTTAACTGGCTCATACTCTCCCTTGTCATTCTTTCTATACAATTCATTATATCCCATATTTTACTCCTCTCTTATAGTTTTCATCGTCAGTGTTTAATACATCTAAATATCTATCAAAGTCTTCTTTCACTTCTTCTATTGAATCATATGGGCCTCTTGAATTAGTCCAAGTTTCATCCCAAAAATACCATTTTCCATTTTCTTCATATATTGGATTCATTTAATCCTCTCACCTTTATAATCATAACTATCTCCTTTCTTGTCTAGTATCTGAAAGTTTCTCTGTTCTATTAGATATCTCTTCAGATCCTCAGATAAATTATCTGCTGGTAGTTTATATTTTCTATATCCACCAAAGCGTTTATTAGTCTCTTCTATTAAAATCTCATTCATCTCATCTATAGATTTACCTTCAGGATCAATAGATAACTCTTTACACACTCTTATCAATTCTGCTCTTGATTGCATTTTAGCTCCTTGTGTGCTTTAACTATCCAATATGCTTGTTGTACCATAGCTGCATCTGCCTGTGCAACTCTCACTGACCAAGTCTCAAATGGGCCTTGTGGAATAATGTTTGTCATAGACCAACCCCCATTAAGCCATTCAACAGCTTCTTTGTAGTCCATATATACCTCCTTACCCATATTTTCTTATTAAATTAAGCCATCTCAAATACAATAGTCCCCAAACAGACCCAAACCTTTTCATTCTATATGCACAACCATTCTTAAGATATTGCATTTCTCTAAAATGAAACCAGCCCCCAAATATCCGACATTTTATATATTTTATCCAATACATTCTATGGATATGGATCTTTAGGTTTAAAAACTTCAAAAATATACTTTGGATGAATATTCTCTACACTTCCTATAAATACAGATTGATATGGTGGTAGCCCCTCATCTATTTTAACTATTATAAATGATCTGTAAGATTTTTCTATAGAGTCTCCTTTTATATATACTACGTAATCCTCATTTGAAGATATAATCTGGCTACCTTTAGTCATAAGAATGTCAAATTCCCGTCTGTCCTTTGGGATTGTGAATTGCTTTAATTTCATTTGTACAACCTCTCCTTTAATCTTTCTTTAAACATAATAGCAGTTCTCTTACTCATTGCCTTTCTGGCTTTTCTAGATTTTATAATCTCTCCCTCAGATTCTCTTTCTACATCTTCAATCATTGCTTTAATGATCTCTCCTGTATTTTCTATAGCAGGATTTGGAAAGTTATCTAACACATGAGATAATCTCATTTCTGTAACCCATTCTTCTGCTATAGCATTAGCTTGTTTAAGTATTTCTAAATCTTTTCCGCCTACTTTTCGTGGTGTTCTAGTCTCCATAAAATCTTCACTTTTATGTTTAGCTATTATTCTTGCACCATTATTTTTTCTAAGTTCTATTAATGGTTTTAAAACAATCCCCTCTCTTTTTTTCGGCTTATCTATACCACATTTCATAGATTGTATAGATGGGGCATCCCTTTGAGCATCTAAATCTTCTAAGTTAGTAGAAGATTTCAAATAAGGAACAAAATCTAACCCTAATGAAACTGAAACGCTTTCTGCATCTGGCACACAAAGCCATGTATCTACTATCCTTACTTCAAATGCTACAAACTTAAGATCTTTCCCGTATGTCTGACTCATTCTTTGACATTTTCCACCATATGCCTCTCCATACACTACAATTTCGGGCCTATCTAACTCTATAAATTTATCTGTTAAAATATTTACATTAAATAAATTTATAAAATTTAGATATTCAACCCCACCCGAAAAAAAGGATACCTTAGAATCTTTCCATGAAATATGTGCGGATGTACCATGTATCTTTTCTGACGCATAGCACTCTTTAAATAATAAGATATCTTGATTCTTATATAAATTATCTATATGCATATATCCCATTTCATCTTCCCCTTTTTGCCCTATTATATGCTGATCTTGCACTACTTTCTGTTCTATCACCACATATCATTTCATCATACAATCTATCTGCAAGATCATCTAATCTATCTTCATGCTCGTCATCATCAAATTCCCATTCATCTTCATCATACGGAAAGTCATTTAGCATAATTAGTCTCCTTATATTGTTATCTCTTCAAATCTTGATTTTTCCCCAACTAGGTTCAAATTAAACTTCCCAGGACTACCATACCTATTCTTATCTAATATACATTTAGCTATATTACTAAATACTGTAGCATCTTCTCCCCCTTCTCTTTTCCTATTTATTATTAAAATCTCATCACTGTCAGCGTGAACTGCTGATGTACCCTTCAAGTCATCACTTGTCATACTCCTACCAGCTAATTTAGTTGGTTGTGATATTAACACAAATATCATATCTAAATCCATAGCTAACTGTTTTGCTTTTTGACTTACAAGTGCATAGTCCATGTGCTCCTGACTTCGCACCATTAGTTGAAGATTATCTAAGACAACTATCCCCACCCCAAATCTATCTCTGCAAACTTTAGTAGTTTCTACTAACATACTAACATCTAATTGAGAGCTATAACTAAAATACATATCAAGATCTTCTAACTCTTGTGCATAAATTAATCCATCAGATGGATCTATTTCTTTGTAAGATAAATCCCTGTCTAATTGGATTACCTTTACTGCAAGATCTTTAGCGGGCATCTCAAGACATATAAATAATGATGGCAATTCATACTTTTTTGTTATATGATAACATATCTGCATTGCCATTGTGGTCTTTCCTATACCACCAGGAGCTCCTATTGTAACTAGATGAGTTTTCTGTAATCCTCCACCAGGTAATAACTTATTCAAACTGGGGTATGGTGTAGGAAATACCGCATCAATATTCTGTGAGCTTTGGTATAGTTGTGATAATGCCTCCCCTAAATCTACAACTCCTTCCACTTTCCAACGTGAGGCTTTCTTAATTATTCTGTCAAAACTTTCTTTAGTATATTTAAGAAAGAAGGAGTTTATATCCTCATCTTCAGGTAATAGCACATTCCACACTCTATTCACACCTAATCTTGTAGCCCATACATTCTTAGCCGCCTTTTGCCCTGCCCCATCTGCGTCCAAGATTAGAATAAGCCTCTCTTTTAATATAAGTTGATCATACCATTCTGATTTAAGTGTCCCTGCCCCACCAGTTATGCCCACCACATTCTCATATCCATTCTGTAACAAGGTTAAAGCATCTATCTCCCCCTCTACAATCATTATTGTATCAAATTTATCAATAGCATCTCCATTAAATAATATAGATTTGGAATTCTTCTCTCTGATATATTTCCCAAGCTCTGGGCTTGTATCTGGCGGTAACTTTCTTAATTTTAGTAGTTTTGGTATATCATTCTCTATGGACGGAATACACAACCATTCCTGATTATATCTTGTAGTAAATCCTAGTTGATGTTTTTCTATAGTTTCTGGTGTGAATCCTCTCTTCATTAAATATCGCAACGCCTTTTTATTATTCTTTAGCTCATAGGCATATCTACTTACCATATCTGTGAAGTTAGCTTCTTTGTCAGGCTCTTTAGTTATTTTGGCTACTGACATTATATCGCCATATGTCTCTTTCAATTGCGACAAATGTCCTTTTGCATATGTAGACTCAGGATCTATGGTTTCACAGTGAAAACAATGAAAAAGTTGATTCTCTATATTTACATAGAGCTTATCTTTCATACAACCTGGGCATTTAATTATACACTCTTTACCTTCTATTCTATATGGGATTCCCTTACTTTCTATATATTGTATTACTTCATTCATATCTCCCTAATACCCCCTTAAGATCCCTAATTAGTGGTTCAACACTTTTATCTGTCTTAACCAATTTATCTATACTACCAAAATATTGCTCTAAACATTCCAATAGTACAATTTTAATACCACTACGATCTGGGCCATGTCTTAGTGTACTTTCATTATAAACATATTCAAGCTCCCTTTCTTTAGTTGTAAAATAGTCTTGTATTTGTTCTGCCGTCCATTCTCCTCTCCTAATAGATTTAAGTTGCTCTCTATTTCTTGTAATATCAAGATCATGTTCTATAAGTATCTGTTCAGCTTGATTGAGTAATCTGACTATATGATAAGCAAACTTAGTTGAGTAACCGTATTTTAATACGTCCTTTTTTCTGTCTTCTGATGAATTAGGACCATCAAAATTCTTACTATTCATCTTAGATAATTGTGAATAGGCATAACCTTTATGTGTAAACCAACATTTCTTTGATAAGAATAGTTGTCTATTGCTCCTAACTATTTCTCCAATAGGAGTTGAAAATATTACGCATCTCCTCGGTACAAACAGGCTATCAATCATATTGGGATTTCCATCTGTACATAACCTAAAATATTTGACTATATTAAATATCGTAAAGTCATATATCTTATCTGAGCCTTTGTCTATAATATGATGTTGTTGATACTGATCAAATCGTGTGTAGTCCTTATCAAACCCAAATATTACACCAGCTACATGTGGAAATATGATATCTTTAGGTGGAATACAGAACCCATAAATATCAATATCTGAATTATTAGAACTAACTCCATAAGCTACAGATCCGGTTTGAGCTTCATATTGAACACTACCAACTAAATGATTGGGTGGTTGTGCTAATCCCCTCTTAGATAACTTCTCAATCATTGATGCCATATCTCTCCTTTCTATATTCTACTATCTCCCCCAACTCTATTTTTGTTAGGGAGCTCTTAATTCTATGATGTAGTGTTAACATTTGTTTCAATAAAGCTTCATCATCTTTCTTATATAAGAGCACTGCAATTCCCTCCTCCAACCACCTAAAGAAATTTGTGTTCATTTCTTTATTTTTAGATCTCTGGATTACCCCATTAAATATATCTATAGGAATTAATGTTTTAATAGTTTGTAAATTGACCCCCATATATTCTTGTTTGACTTTATCCAATGGCATTTGTTTATTATACTTTAGTGTTAGCGATTCCCAATTATCTCTTATATCCTTATATATCCCTCCACCAGAACCCTTAAATTTTTGGAAAGGTCTGCTATCTGTGAGAAACATCCAATAGCCCTTCTTTTCTGTAAGGCCTATCTTAGAGTTTCCTCTCTGTAGGAACTCAGTAATACTCCACCTATAGCTGAAAAAGTATTCATTGCTATTTATGACCTTACCATAATTAGACATCGCATCTTTCAATTCTTCTGCAGAAACTTGTTGTAGAGCTTTAGAAATCTGCACCTTAGTTTTTTCTGTAAGCTCTTTGTGAACTACTATTTTCTGTAGGTTCCAGTGGTTTAAGATATCTTGTTGGTCTACCAGAAATAGTGAAGGAGACAATATATCTTTTTTTCCTTTTTCATCTATAGCATTTAGCTTTTTATCTAAAGCATTTGGTGTCTGACATCCATCTGTGGGTGTGTCCACGTGTGGATACTGGGACCACTGGTTATTCATTAAATAGTGTAGCCTAACATAGTGCTTTGTTATTCTACCTAACTTATCTCTACCAGTCTTGATAGATATAAATTTATTGTCCATCAGAATTTTTTTTGCAGTTTTCAGGCGTCCACTACCCCATTTCAATCCTGTTTTACAGAAACTATTATTAGCCCAGATTGAATTAGTGCTTTGTATCTTTGCATTTTTAACATAGAAAATGTAAAGTGTAAGTACGTCAGAACCTAGGCTGAATAGTCTAACTAATGTTGTGGTATTTAACACCACCACCTCTTTCTCAAATTCATTTATGAATACTTCTTTGTCCATTGCACCTCCCTATTCTGAAAGATGTCTTGTGTATAGGCCATAATCCATACACATTCCACCCCCAACATAATTAATAAAATCTACTATTATGGCATCTATTAAATCTTGATCTATCTCTTTTTTTGTATAGTTATTCATGTGGTTGTTTCTTATTACAGATTTTTCAGCTATTTTTACGTAATCCTTAGCAAAATTAGTTAGCATATTACAGTAACATCCTGCAGTCATTGTATTTTTAGATGTTTTCTCATTATCAATACTTTCTACTATGGTATTTGTTATCCCTTTTGCCGCGTAAATTGTTTGATTGATATTAACATATGTTTTGTTATCCAAAAAGTGTTTTATAAGTATAGCTTCTATATTATACTTAATATCATTATCCATTACACCCCCCCAAACTTCCGCAAGACAATTTCAGGGTCCCAGTCTATTACTTCATCTTCTTTGAGTAACCCCTTGATTCGATTTGCTAATTCGATCAATCTTTCCATTTTGTGCCCCCTTTTTATGCTTTAATCATACTATAGCACCTTCCTATTTAATTGTCAAGCAAAATCATACATGTCAAATTTGATATAAGCAAAAAAGTTTTACATAGTTGCTTCAATCTCTTCCAATGCTTCTTTCAACATGGTTCGCAACAAAGCTGTTGCTTGTATCTTCACACCTGTCGAATCAGTATTGACTAGCTTCATTCTATCTAGATCTATGCTTGCAGATGCAAACCATTCACTATCCATACAACCAGCAATAGTAAGATCAATTCTCCCATATTTTATTGTAGCAGTATTTACAATTTCTTTATATTGTAATTCTTTCCATTCTGTCATTTTAATCCTCCCCTATTACAACACCTTCATCTTCTAATAGGTACGATATTAAGATCTTTTGCCCCATTCTCTGTATTTCTTCTATGTAGTATTCCAAGTCTTCTTCTAATTCATTAACTATCTTGTCTAACTCCTCTTTATTCTTAGGAGAATAGGCAGCAAGTGGTAATAAAAGTGCTCTCAAGTCGCCCCATATTTTTAGGGCCTCCATATTTAATGTGTCATAATCAAACTCTAGTACATTATCAGTCATAAAGTGATATGATCTACCAAAACTACATACATATTCCTCGTCTTTTTTGAGTATTAAATCTGTCCCCATTTTTTTATCCTCCTATGATGTTAATACTATACTTCTTAATGTTAAACCACCAGCTACTACGATACTTATCTATTTTTTTATTGAGCTCCTTTAATTTTGTGAAATAGTTTGGATCTGCGTCATCTTCATGTGAATCAATAAAAGATGTGTGAGGTAGAGTAGCAAGAGTATTTTTAACCCAAGACTCATTTGGATGTAATCTCCAATAACAATTTTTAGACATTCTCATTTGTGGGTAAAGCCAATAACCATCTACTGAAGTTGATCTACCCATCTTTCTTAAGTGATCTAAAGATTCTTTAGCAGTGAAGTGTTCTAACCACTGTCCACATGTTATATTTTCTATTTTAGTATTATGAAACCAATGGTTAGGAAATGTATACTTCCAGATTCTATTGAATACACTCCAATCTTTATACGTGTAAGCATTTACCCACCATTGCTCCTGCGGAAAAGCACCCCACATTAATGGATCAGTATATGTGTACTCGCCATTTATTTTCACTTTGGCAGCGTCAAGTTTACCCCAAATTTTTTCATATAAAATATCTCTTTGATCTTTTTCATCAAAACCAATGCATCTATGACACATACACCTGTACTTGTCTTTATTCCAATCATCGAAATATTTTAATCTTTCAGGATCTTTGTGGGAGCCATAGTCTTCAAAGTCCCAGAACAATCCATCACAAAGTCCTTCTTTGTATAGCTTTAAGGGATACTCCATTATCCAATCAATGTGATAACTATCTGTAGGGCATGGAGTTTTTAGATAAAATTTATGCTCCGATATGAAGCAATGTTCTTTTGGTAAGGGGTACCAGGGTTGCCACCAAGATGGCATCAATATAACCTTTACGTTGTTTTTTTCTTTGTAATGTTTCATAGAAGCTAACACAAATTCATACGTCCCAAATTCTGTTTTTTGTGATATATCAGGTCTTGGATTATACATTGCAAAGAATAGTGTATTTATCCCAGCATCTATTGCTTTATCTATATAATCATAATCTGGCCACAAAACATACATCGCTTTCATAAAGTCCATTTTGTTCCTCCTTAATTTTATTTTAGCCATTCCTTAACTCCGTTCTCCAGAATAGATGTAGCTATACGTCTATTAGCAGATATACTTCCAAGTATTCTTTCATCTATTGTGTTTTTCATTACAATATCAACATACCTACACACTGATTCCTGTCCTATCCTATGAATTCTATCAATTGCCTGTTCCCTAACATCAAGAGGCCACACATTTTCATAAAATATCATATGTTGTGTGTTGGCATTACTATTTAATTTGAACAGTTCAATACCTATACCACCACTTTGAATTTGCCCTATAAATATTGGAATTGACTTGTCTTTTTGGAATGTTTTCCATTTATTATACTTATCTTTATCTTCTCCGCTCATTGTTATAGATTTTATTTTTCTCTTTTTCAATTCATTCTTTATAAGTCTAATAGTGTAAAGAAATCTGACCCACACAACAGCATACTCTTCAGCGTCAACTATTGATTCAATCTCATCTATAAGAGCATTTAATTTTGGTGTCTCTAATAATTTATTGGTTTTTCCATCTTCTCCTTTTATAAACCCTGATGTAATTGTTTGAAGTCTCAATAGTTTAGTTAATATATTAGTTATCACAAGCGTTGACTTACCTCTCGTAGTTTCTATATCAGTTATGACTTCCTTTTTAACTCTATTATAGATTGCTTTTGTTTTCCCAGATAATGGAATCTCTATTTTATAGTACAACTTCTTTGGAAGGTCAGGTAATACATCCCCCTTCTTGAACCTTATGCAGGTATCATATATTCCACTATTTATATATTTTGCTGAATCCTCCTTTAACACAAATTCTTTAAATCTATGTCTTTGAATAGTGTTAAAGAATATAGTTCTAAATCTGTAAAAGTTAGTCCCAAATGTTTTACCTCGATCCATAACCCTAAATTGACTCCATATATCTAATGGTCTGTTAGCTATTGGAGTACCAGTTAATATTATAGCCCTACCCACTTTTTCAGATATGGCAATAGCAGCTTTTGTTCTTTTAGTTAGGTGGTTCTTTATGTATCTTGCAGACTCATCAAATATTAGTAGTCCTATATTCATATCAGTTATTTTGGAATAGTATGAGTGCAATGCCTCATAATTTATAATACCAAAATGGTATTGTTTACTATGATTTAATGCTTCTATTCTTGCTATTCTTTCAGATCGTATATGACTATGCAGAACTACAGATTTATACTCAGAGAACTTTTTTATCTCTTGTCCCCAGTTGTACATTATACTTGTAGGTGTTACTACTAATACCTTTTCTATATTCTCTGTTTGTATTCTATATCTCGCAATGTCGATAGCACATCTAGTCTTCCCTAGACCCATTTCAAGTAGGAGACCGCAAGATGGGTGTTTTATCCCATAGATGATAGTCTCCATTTGAAATGGGTATGGGGGAGGACCGATTGTGTCAAAATCTTTTGGTAGTTTAATTATATTCACCCCCTAATCAAATTCTCCCCAGTAGTTTTCATTTGGCTCAAATTTGTACACAGACATTCTCCAATCTTCAAAGTGGACACATTTTCCACCAAAAATTGTGCCTATAACCTTGGCTACCTCATCACGATTTGCCCTTTCCATCCAATAAAATAATGCAGTTTCTATTTGATGATCAGTTAAAACTATCTCTTTTCCTTTTTTCATAATATTCTCCTTTTAATGTGTGTATTGTCAATTTTATACCATTTATTTTAATCATACCTATATAGCTACCTTTAAATTAGTTTGTGGACTGTAGGTACCAAATATATGCCTATTTACCCATCTACACAGTACTCTTCGGGGTTCTGGAGGTCCTAAATGGATATAATGCACAAAGTGGGGATGTGCAATGTAAAATTCCCTTAACTTCAAAACCCATACATTCCTTACAGTGCTCTAATATAGCTTTTCTGGCCGTTAAAGATACTATTTTTGTTTTTCCTTTTCCATTGGTTCTTATTCTATGTTTTATTGCCATTTTACACCTCCCAATACCCAAGAGCACCTGTTTGAATTATTCCAAATGTAGCTCCTTCGGGTGATATCATATCCATTACTCTTATTATGTTAGACGAACTCAAATGATTTATCATTCTATAGTCTAATCCAACTTCATTTGATATATCATACAGAAACTCTACGCAATCTTGTATATAATCCTCTCTTGTAAAGCTTATTGGTATATCTACATAACCCCTTGCTAATGTAGTTGACATTATTTTTTTATTTCCTTACCACACCAAGTACATATGTCTTTAACATATATTCTGTAAGTTAACAATTTTCTAGCGTCTTCTATATTGTAGATTTCTTCAGCCCACCCTCCCCTAGGTTGTTCATCATATCTAGGCTTGAACTTATGTTTATTTCCTCCATTATAACATCTTTTCATGTTTATATTCCTTCAATTCTACATCTGTAAGTATATAAATGTTATTCCAACATTTTTTACATTCAATACAAGTCACTACTTCATGAATTATTTTTCCAGTTCCGTAATAATTCATATGTTCAACGGAAATATCGCCTCCACAATAAATACATTTTTCTCCACCACCCCTAATATATTTTTCTTTAGTCATCTATTCCTCTCCACTTTTATGTGTTTGCCGAATTTAGTTTCTACTCCTCTTCCATAGTCCATCCACAGTACATCATACCTAGGTCTTTTTAACTCCTGTAAGTCATAAGCATACATATCTGTGAAATAGATCATTCCAATTATGTTTTTATCTTTAAAGAAATCAAATGCTGGCTTGAATGCAGTTCCACCACCTCCTCTCACATCTAATTTTACCTTCTGATTTTTGTTGAATTTTCCTACACCGTTAACTTTGGTATCAACATCTATAATGACGGTATCAAATTTATATTTGCACCTTAACCCATTTATCTCAGTTAAGAATCTGTTAAATAGGTTCTGGTTTATGCTTCCAGAAGAATCTATAGCTATACCTATCTTACCTAAACTTTCATCTTCGAGTGCTGGAAAATAGTAATCTAGTATTCTATTGTCTCTACTTAGCCAAGAATAGTCATCTTTAGCCTTGGAATCCATCCAATTAGCTAATAATCTCTCCCATGAGATTTTAGGTTTCAACATTTCTGTTATTCTTCTTTTGACATTTCCAGGCATTTTCCCAGCTTTTTCAGCGTATTTTATGGCTTGTACAGTTATTTCCTTTATTCTCTCTTCCTCTTCTATTGAATTAGAGTCTCCATCTACTACTTCTCCAATATATTTATTGCTTTTTTTACCTTGTCCGTTGTTACTCTCGTTATTATCCCGTATCTTGGTCCTGTCTGTAGTTTGGTGCTCGCCATTGTTATCTTCTCTATTAGTTTGTCCAGATCCTTCAGTGTCTCCAGTACTATTTTGATTTTGTCTTCTGGTATCATTTTTTTCTCCTATTGTATTGTACACTTGTTCAACGCTATACTCCGCATATTTTGGGTCATATAATATATTTTCCATCAGTTCTAATCTATCTTCATGTTTAAGTGACCAATTTATAACATAATCCCCCGCCTCATTCCACTTACTAATGTCTCTACCTCTTCTTCTTACGTGATGTAAGAATATTACGTGCTTTGCTTCATGCATTAGTAACATTTTAACATGGTTATCGCTTAAATTGTTGACAAAATCCTCGTTGCACTTAATATATTTTCCATTAGTGCAAGCTGTTTCGGTTGAATTATCCACTTGTAAGTCCATCATTATTAAATGATAACCATAGAATGGATAATCTAATGCAATCTTATTTCTTAATATTTCTAATCTTCTTAATGTGTTCATAGTACTAATTTTACTAATCTATCTATATATTTAATTATTGGATTCATAGCATTAGTCCACTTGTTTAGATAATCTAGATTAGGTTCTGTGCAACATTTCTCTATTCTATATATAGGCTTAGCTGTTCCATAGGGAGATCCAGTATCATAATGATCTTCTACATGGATAAAGTTCTGCCCAAACTTATGTCTTGATATGACAAACCATTTAGACTCTTCTACCCACACCCCTACAACTGCATTTCTGGCGTCAATTCTATATAACCACCCATCTTTCATATCTTCCATTTTTATGTATTTTTTCATTTTATAATTTCATGTCTATATGAGACTGGAGTATATGAATAATCCTTCAGATATTGAAAAGGATCATCTGTTTTATGCAATGTTAATTGTTCATCAAGTACTGTAACTATAGTATTTCCAGGAATTGCCCGTAGGCTCCCCATTTTTAAGTTGACTAGAACACTCGAATTGCTTGGATAATTAAATCTTAATCCTTTTCCCAATTCTCGTTTGTCCACCTTCATATACATACAATCTGGGTTACTTGGAACATTAGTTAAGACTGTTCCATATAAAAGATTACCTACCTTAATACCCCCTTTAATGGAGTCTATTAGTTCTATATTTTGCATATTTTTTCCCCTTTTTTATTTTCCTTTATTATAGCACAAACCCATCCAACTTGTCAAGTATTATTTTCGTTTTTTCGATAGTTTTTTCTCTTGTTGCATCGTCTTCTTTCAATAAGTCGATGCTCAACCTCGAAAAGTCGGTTTCCAACTGTTGCCTGACTTGCTCCAACTTAGGGTCATTAGTTAAGTTCATTGCTGGAAGTAGTTGCACTAAGTCCTTAACATTGTTCAACATACTCGAAAACATTCTTGGGCTCTTCTCCTCTTTGATCTCTTTAGAATAGTGAGTCAATCTATCTTTCATATGAGTAATTGCAGTTACAGTTCTATCCCATATTTCTACCATTGCTATTTGTATATTATTATCATAGTTACTGTCCATTTGTGCTTTGATATTATCCATTGTGTCTTTGGCCATATCAACTCTTAAGTCCCCCGATTCTGGGACATTACCATAATGAACATCAACCCCAAACTTGGATACTACATAGTCAGCAGATGGATAGTCTCTTTCATCCCATCTACCATTCAACTTACTCTTTGAATTTTTTACATAAGTATCCCAATTCATTCTAAGAATCTCTTTAACCTCCGATAACTCGCTATTCAACTCCCTAAGTTTGTCTTCTAATTGCTCATATAGGTCTACAGATAATAATCTCCATCCACCATCAAGCCAAGGAGTAGTAAGGTATACTACTACTGGTCTGAATTTACTCATAGTTTTACATATGTCTCCTACATCATCTTTCAACATGGTATTTTTCTTGAAGTCCAGTAATGTTGGGTCTACTCCATGATTATTAGAAATTTCTACCATTGACTCTTTATCTCTTACTTTGAAGTCATATTTGTGTACAGTTACCTTTACCAGCAGATTCTTTTTTGTGATATCCATTATACATTCTCCTTTCTTGATGTGATACAATAAATTCTATCAAAGCATTCTTTACATAATTGTCCAGCACCTTCTATATAATATAAACGGTAATCAATATGCTCACCAACATCAAAGGGTGTTTCTATACCACAAACTACATATTTATCTTTCATCTTGTTCCTTCTTTATTATCTCTACTACTATTTCACCTGCTCCAGCATACACAGTTCCCCTCTTTATTTCTATTCTTGGTATTGGTTTCAATTTTCTTATATTATTCTCATTTATACTAACTCTCTTAAGTAAACTGTCAGCTTCTATACCTGCTTCAATAGATAAAAAGCAAGTAGCAATTATAATAAGAACAAATAACATAATAGCAGCTAATATATCACCTATCTGGAGAATAACCATTTTCTAGAGTCCACTCAGATCCATCTTTGTATCCATCCAAATATGCTAATTTAGCCATTTCCTCTACTGTCATGATTTTATATAATGAAACATCAGATTCATAATTATATTTATCTCTATATTCAATTGCAATATTGTAGTTATCTGTTACAAATGCTACATACGCCCCAAAACCTACCACAAATATTTTCATTAGTTGCCTCCTATAGTGGATTTTATACACAATAATGATTGTGTATTTGCGCCAACTTTTGTCATATAAGGCATTTTAACTAAGAATGCCCCATCAGCAAATACTTGTACAAAGTCAACACTACAATGAAAAAATTTTATTCCGTCGTGCTTACCAAAGTTACGTTTTTCCATAGTAACTGTATTAAATACAATTAATTCAAAGAATCTAGAATTAGTAAATCCATCAGGAAAAGCTAATTCTTTTGGGTATAGGTGTAAAATGTCAAATTCATTTAGTTCATTGTATTCTTCATACTCATTCAATATCTTTATTTTATCTAATACTTCTTTTGGATAGTTCATTCGTCATTCTCCTTTGTTATTTCATAAACATAAGATATAATAACTATTACTATTACAATTATAATAATCTCACTTAATCTAAACACTATATCAATGAATCCATATTTTCATTGGCCCATTTGATATACATCTGATTAGCAACAACATTTTTATTAATTCTTCTAACCTGGATAAAGAAGAAGAATTGCATTTCATTAGACAATCTTAATACGAACTTAAATATATTATCTATTCTATTGTCCTCTACTTTACTAAGTAAACAGGTAACTACAGCATATAATATACTCTTATCCTCTGGTATATCTATAGAGTATGGATCATTCATAATAGCTTCTATACTTGGAATTCTTGTAGCTAGTTTTATATATCCATTAAACTCCCCCCCTACAGCAGATCCAATACATCCCTTTACTAATTCTTTGAATGTAAATGAGAAATGATCCTGTGTACTATGTAGTAATATAGATATATACTCCCATGTTCTTGGAGTTGCTTGATGATTATATATCTTATCAGGCTTTAACTTCAGATATGCCACTACTAATGGATGGAGATTTGTGATAGCATAATTGATAAAATCATCTATATCAATTAATGCAGATTTGGGTGTTTCATCTTTAAAGTCTGGACATTCACAACATACTCCTATGTGAATGAACCGTGTTATTAGTGGAGCAGGCATAGGACTACTAAATCCACCGTCCTCTGGTCTATTGCCTGCTCCCATAACATACCATTCTTTTGGTATAATATGCCCTTGTACACGTTTTTCAAGAATTAACTGATAATATGCTTTTTGCATAGATTGGGCACTATCTGGTAACTCATCTATTAATATAATACCATCACCCTCTTCTGGTAATATCTCTGGACGTAACCATATAGTTCTATCTTTATTTCTATCTGGTAATCCTAATAGATCCACAGGTTGTAATAATGGTCCTTGAATAATTATATGATTTATGTTGAGTTCATCAGATACTTGTTCAGATCCTCTTGTTTTACCTACTCCCCCAGGACCCCAAGCCATTAGGGGTAGATCTGCATCTCTACACAATTTTATAGCTTCTTTATATTGTGATATGTTCATTTTTGTTCCTCATAGAGTTCATACCATTCTGAGTATAGTACAGTTCTTTTTTCCTCCCCCTTTAGTATTTTAACCATTTTTTGTAAACCAAAACTCCCCAACATTTCTAAAATATCTGTTGGAGTATAAGTTATTCTACAATCATCTAGATATCTACCTAAAAATGTATTGCCCTCTTCTAATAACTTACACATTTTTGTTGAAGTTGGAAATGATTCATATATCTTATCTTTAAACTCTTTTGGATAATTCATTATATATCCTCCTTTTCCATTAAAGATTCTATTACTTCCCAACCACATTCTATTAATCCATCTATTATCTTATCTTCATTTACTATCAAAAAATCCTTTGCCATTTTTCTTGTCCACTCTGGTCTTAGATCTAATACGTCCTCTACTACCCATTTTACTTCTGCATAATATTTATGTTTCATTTTATAATTTCCTCTTTTACATAGTCATTATACAAATCTACAATAATATCCCATGCTTCTTCTTCATCATCCAGTTTCTCTGATAGTATTTCATTCTCTCCAGATTCTGTTTTGACTCCATTTGGTCCTATCATACTATCTGCTGCCAGCCCTAATATAATTTCTAGTGCTCTTGTGAGTTTCATAATATCTCCTTAATTATAGCAATATGTATTTTCATCACTATTGTATATTAATGCACTATTACATTGTGGGCAGTTAGTATCATCCAATTCTTCACCTTCCCAATACACATCACATACTGGACAATAATATTCCTCATAAATATCAATATTCTTTGGATCTGCTATCTCTTGTAGATCTGAATAACAATAACTACATACTTTATGTCCATCTCTAGTCTCTTCATAACTATCTATTTTAGATTTACATTCTGGGCAGTAATATTCTTCATGTATATCTTCTATTATTTCTTCTACCGGAGTATCACATTGCCAACATGTTTTTGTAGCTTTCTTATCTTTAACATAAGTAAATACATCACTAACATATTCTTCACATTTTGGACAATAATATACATCAAACTCATCTTCCCACTTATTTTGTGATTTCCATTTAGATACTTCCGGTGCCTCGTATTTCTTATCTATTGTAGATAAAATCTTTCTACCAAACTCTAATGAATTATACAACTCGTTTACATATGTATATTCATCTTTAGTATGTGCTTTATAATATCCACAACTAATATTTACACATGATAGAAATAAAGCTATAGCATCACAATCACT
>Ga0075122_10000963_pt1 | contig 21301 bp, 23 predicted proteins | sample AntAceMetag02UKB_FD_69790 | JGI IMG/M metagenome (GOLD analysis project Ga0075122, IMG submission 69790) | Saline lake microbial communities from Ace Lake, Antarctica - Antarctic Ace Lake Metagenome 02UKB | ecosystem: Environmental > Aquatic > Non-marine Saline and Alkaline > Saline | place...
AAATAGTTTTTCATTAACACTATACATCGAGAAGTATTGTGGAAAATAAATAATAATTTTATGGATCACGTTGCGATAATGAAAAAGTCTTGGGGTCTGACTGAAAAAATCTTGAACGGGCAAAAAAAGATTGAATCACGTTGGTATCTAACGAAACGTAAACCTTGGGACAATATAAAAGAAGGAGAAGTAGTTTATTTTAAAGATTCTGGAGAATTAGTGAAAATTAAGGCGGAAGTTAGTAAAGTTATACAATTTACTGATTTAACTCCAAAACTAGTTAAAAAAATATTGAATGAATATGGCAAAGATGATGGATTAGAAAAAGATAAAATTCCTGAATTTTTTGAAATATTTAAAGATAAAAAATATTGTATACTTATATATATTAAAAATCCTATAAAAATTAAACCGTTTGAAATAAATAAAAAAGGATTTGGTAACATGTCAGCTTGGATAACGGTTAACAATATTAAAGATATATTAATCTAATGTTTTTTCTTCCAATAGGCTGTTTAATATTTGTTTTATTTATACTCTTTTTACCCATTCTTTTTCTCTTGGGTTATTTTCACGTTATTACTTGGGGGTTTGAAAAATTGGGAATCTCTTCTGAGATAACATTAATTTTATTATTAATGATTCTTTTTGGCTCAGCCGTAAATATTCCTCTGGGTAGGAAGAAACTTTTTCGTGTTGAAGAATCTAAATTTTTTGGATTGTGGAAAACTCCCAAAATTCAAGCTCGAGGAATTTTCATTAATTTCGGCGGGGCAGTAGTTCCAATTTTACTTTCTTTTTATTTTATTTTTACTATTTGGAAAAATGGGTTTGATTTGCAACCCGTTTTAATAGCCACCTTGCTAATGATAGTTTTGTCTAAGTTTTTAGCAAGAATAGTTCCAAATGTTGGAATTTCTATTCCTACCCTTGTTCCTCCCATATTTTCAGCTATTTTTGCTATGATTTTAGCTCCTCAGTATGCTGCGGTTTGTGCTTTTGTAGCTGGAACATTAGGAGTTTTAGTTGGGGCCGATATTTTAAATTTAAGGAGGATTATAAAAACAGGAGGATCTGTCTCTATAGGAGGAGCAGGGGTGTTTGATGGTATATTCTTAGTTGGAATAGTTTCTGCCTTGTTAGCGGGATTCTAATTGACTTTTAGAGAAAAAAAAGTAATAATAATAAATTATGTCAAAGAGAAAGACTTATTTATCTATTTTTCTTATATTACTTCTGGCTTTCGTAGCCGGAAATTTAATTTTCCCTAAATATCTTAATATCCCAAAATTTCCGGATATTGATTTTAAATTGGGATTAGATTTGCAAGGTGGAACGCATTTAGTTTATGAGGCTGATTTATCAGGGATTGATATTGCAGATGCTGATTCTTCAATGCAAGGATTAAGAGACGTTATAGAAAGAAGAGTCAATCTTTTTGGAGTAGAAGAACCTGTTGTTCAGATTCAGGAGAAAGGAGATAGATATAGATTAATAGTGGAATTAGCTGGGATAAAAGACCCTAATCAAGCTATTGAAATGATAGGAGAAACTCCTTATTTGGAATTCATGCAGCAAAAGGAAAATTATAATGAAATTGGTGAGAATAATAAAGCCATATTAGAACAAGAAGAACCTGATTATAACGCCCTAGAAGTTCCTTTTGAATCAACAGAGTTAACAGGTAAATACTTAGAGAGTTCAGAATTAGGATTCGATCAAACTACTGGTATTCCTCTTATTTTACTTCAGTTTAATGAAGAAGGAGCGGGTTTATTCAAAGAACTTACCGAAAAGAATATAGGGAAAATATTACCTATATATGTAGATGGATTTCCAGTCTCTTCCCCGGTTGTTCAAGATATAATTAGCGGAGGAAAAGCCCAAATAACGGGTTCATTTACTATAGAAGAAGCTAGATCTTTATCTAGAAACCTAAGCGCTGGAGCTTTGCCCGTACCTATTAGTTTAATATCTCAACAGTCAGTGGGACCAACTCTAGGAGCATTATCTTTACAGAAATCTTTGGAAGCTGGAATGTACGGATTCGTATTGGTTATAATTTTTATGATAATATTTTATAGATTACCAGGATTGTTAGCTTCTTTGTCTTTAGTAATTTATATGCTTTTAATTCTTTCTATATTTAAATTAGTTCCAGTTACTCTTACTTTAGCCGGAATAGGAGGATTTATTTTATCAGTTGGAATGGCAGTAGATGCCAACGTTCTTATTTTCTCCAGAATGCGAGAAGAATTAAAAAGAGGAAAAACATTTTCTCAGTCTTTAGAAGATGGATTTACTAGAGCTTGGACTTCTATCAGGGATGGTAATTTAACTACTTTAATAGTAGCTGCAATTTTATTTGGTTTTGGTACAAGCTTTATCAAAGGATTTGCCCTTACTTTGTCTTTAGGAATTTTAGTCAGTATGTTTTCAGCTATTGTTATTACTAAGAATTTTCTTAGATTATTTGTAAATACAAAATTAGAAAAATTTAAAAAATTATGGCAGTAAAAAAACATTTTTTCACTTCAGAATCAGTAACCGAAGGTCATCCAGATAAAGTGGCTGATCAGATTTCCGATGCAATATATGACGAAATGTTAAAACAAGATCCAGATGCTCATGCCGGAATTGAAACTTTTTGTACAACAGGTTTAGTTCTAGTTGGTGGGGAAGCAAGGACAACAGCTTATGTTGATGTTCAAGCTACAGTAAGAAATGTTTTAAGAGAGATTGGTTACGATAAATCAGAATATGGTTTTTGCGCAGATGATGTTGGAGTAATCGTTACTTTGCATGAGCAGTCCTCAGATATTGCTCAAGGAGTTGATGAGGGAAAGGGAAAATTTGAGGAACAGGGAGCAGGAGATCAGGGACTCATGTTCGGTTATGCAACAAACGAAACAGAGGAATATATGCCTCTTCCTTTGGTTTTAGCTCATAAATTAGCCAAGAAATTAGCAGAGGTTAGAAAAAATGGAACACTTTCTTATTTAAGACCAGATGGGAAATCACAGGTTACGATAGAATATGAAGATGGCAAAGCCAAGAGGGTAGAAGCAGTAGTAGTAGCTGCTCATCATTCTGAAGATGTAGAAGAAGAGAAGCTTAAGGCAGATATTAAAGAATATGTTATTAATCCTGTTTTAGGAAATATGGTTGATGATCAAACAAAATATTTTATTAATTCTACTGGTAGATTTGTCTTTGGTGGACCTCCGGCTGACGCTGGTTTAACTGGAAGGAAAATAATTGTTGATACCTATGGAGGACAAGGCTCTCATGGTGGCGGATGTTTTTCTGGAAAATGTGTTAGTAAAGTTGATAGGTCTGGTGCTTATATGGCTCGTTATGCTGCTAAAAATATTGTAGCTGCTGGTCTGGCTGATAAGGTTGAAGTTCAAGTTGCTTATTCTATTGGTGTTGCTCAGCCAGTTTCAATTTATATTGATACTAAGGGGACTGGTAAAATTGCAGACGAAGAGATTTCTGAAATAGTTAAAAAAGTATTTGATTTTAAACCTAAGAGCATTATAGAAAATCTTAATCTTAAACGACCAATATATAAAAAGACTGCAGCTTATGGTCATTTTGGAAGAACAGATCCTGACTTCACTTGGGAGAAAATTGATAAAGTAGAAGAACTATCTAAATATTATGCAAATTAATTATCTAAAATACAAAGGATTATATTTTACTTTTTCTGGAATATTAATCGCAGCTTCCTTGTTTTCTGTTTTCTATTTTGGATTACTTCCCGGGATTGATTTCACTGGAGGAAGTATTATGGAAATAACTTTTATTCAGGATAGACCAGAGAACGATAAAGTAAACGAAATTTTAACAGATCTTAATTTAGGAGAATTATATTTACAAGCTACAGAATCAAATGGATTAATTTTAAGAATGCCAGACATTTCAGAATCTATTCATCAAGATGTGTTAAATAAATTAGGAGAGAGTTGGGAAGTAGAAGAATTAAGGTTTGAATCTATCGGTCCTGTTATAGGAAAGGAATTAAAGGAAAAGACTAAATTAGTTATAATTGTTTCTTTAATAGCTATAGTCTCTTATATTGCTTTGGCCTTTCGAAAATTAACTTTTCCAGCTAAATCTTGGCAGTATGGAATAGCTGCTTTATTTACCTTATTCCATGATATTTTAATTCCTTTAGGGGTGTTTGCTTTATTAGGTAAATTTTATGGAATTCAAACAACCATACCTGTTATCGTCGCCCTATTAACCGTTTTGGGTTATTCTATCAATAATACCGTTGTTGTTTTTGATAGGATAAGAGAAAACTTAATTAGAGGAGAGGGGAAAGACTATCAAGACACAGTAAACATCTCTTTAAATCAGACACTAAGTCGTTCTTTAAGCACATCTTTGACTACTTTATTCGTTCTAGTTTCAATCTATTTCTTTGGAGGAGAGACATTAAAGTATTTCTCTTTGGCCATGATTATAGGATTGGTAGCTGGTACTTATTCTTCTTTATTTTTAGTAAGTCCTTTATTGGTAACTTGGCTTAAGTTCAGAAAGAAGATCTATTGACAATTTTTGTAAAAAATGCCAAAATATATAATATTGACATTATGACTAAAGATTATTCTAAAATTATATCAGACTTCTTAAAAGTCCTTCCAGATAAACAAAGAGAAATTATTTCTCGCAGATTTGGTTTGAAAGGAGAAAAAAGAGAAACTTTAGAAGCAATAGGGAATAATTTAGGAATTACTAGGGAAAGAGTTCGTCAAATAGAATCTGATGCTTTTTCAAGATTACAACCTCAGATTGAAAAACAACAGAAAGTTTTTCAAGGCATAGAGGATTATTTAAAAAAATCAGGAGGAGTTAAAAAAGAAGAACTTCTTTTTAATGATTTGGCTACTAAAAATAATCAAATCTTCTTTTTGTTAAGCATTCTAAAAACCGTTAAAAGGTTTGGAGAAACCGAAAGTTTTTATCCTTTTTGGGCTCAAGGAAAAGAATCTTCTTCTTTGGCTAAAAAAAATATAGATATTGTTTTTGATAAAATTAAGAAATCAAAGAAAGTAATGAAATTGTCAGAATTAGCTTCTTTGTCTTCTATGGATTCAAACGTCTTATCTTCATCTTTAGAAATTTCAAAGAAAATATTAAAAAACCAAGAAGGTTTTTATGGATTAAAAGAATGGCCTGAGATTAATCCAAAGAGAATAAAAGATAAGGCTTATTTAGCTTTGAAGAAAAATAAAGAACCTCTACACTTTACAGAAGTAGCTGGATTAATTCCTGCTTCTTTGCCACAAACCGTACACAATGAACTTATTAAAGATATTAGGTTTGTATTAGTTGGAAGAGGAATATATGCCTTGAATGAATGGGGTTATGAAAAAGGGGTTGTTAAGGATGTTATTAAGGGTATTTTAAAAGAACAAAAAAAACCTTTAACCAAGGAACAGATTGTACTAAAAGTACAAGAAAAAAGGCTTGTTAAAGAAAACACTATTTTGTTAAACTTAAGTAATAGGAAATATTTTTTAAGAAATTCTGGCGGTTTCTACGACGTGAAAACTAGTTAATTAACATATGTTCAAACAAGAACTTATTTTACTCCTTCAGTATGTTGGAGCGGTATTATCTAATTGGTGGTGGCTTCCCTTACCATTTTTGCTCTGGAAGCCTTTTTTGTTTTTCTATAAGTTTTGGAGGGTTGAACTTTGGTTATTAGCTCAAAAAAGTATACTTTTAGAAGTAAAAATACCTAGAGATATTGAAAAGCCTATTAGAGCCATGGATCATGTCATGGTAGGTATTCAGGCGGCCATTTATCAGCCCGCTGGTTCCTGGTGGGAAGAATGGATAGATGGTCAAGTACAAACAGGAGTAGCTTTTGAAATAGCTTCTATTGAAGGAGATGTCCATTTCTATATTAGAGCATTGCAGGGCTATAGAAACGCTATAGAAGCTAGTGTATATGCGCAATATCCACAAGCAGAAATATCAGAAGCGGATGATTATGTAAAATATGTTCCTCAAAATATTCCTAATAAAGAGTGGGATTTATGGGGGGCAGATTATTTTATGTTAAAAGATGATCATTTACCTATTAAAACTTATATTCAGTTTGAAACAGAAATGGAAAAGGACGAAGAAAAGAAAGTTGATCCAATAGCAACACTTTTGGAGTCTATGGATAAAGTGGGACCTGGAACTCAACTTTGGATACAGATATCGGCTGAACCATGGGCAGAAGGAAACTTAGTAGCTTGGGTTAAAGAGGGAGAAAAATTTAAAGATAAGATGGCTAGAAGACCAGAAGATAAAAAGAATGAGAAATCGATGATTAGAGAGGGTGCAGAATTTTTATTAACTGGGAAAGTAGGAGAGGAAGAAAAACCACAAGAGAGAGACATTATTCCTCCTGAAATGAAATTAACTCCTGGAGAAAGAGAAGTATTAGGCGCTTTAGAGAAAAAAATGGCAAAGCCTATGTTTAGATGTAATGCAAGATTTATTTGGTTAGGAAAAAGAGACGTTTGGTTTAAACCTAATTTCAGATTAGCTTTTATTTATTTTAATGGTTATCAAACAATTAATTTGAATTCAATTTTTCCTTATGGGAAAACTTTATCTAAAGTTCATAAAAGCTTATTTGTTCCGTATAATAAATATTTAGTTCCAAGAAAAACTTATTTAAGAAATAGAAAGCTTTTTAGGAATTATATTAGGAGATGGACTGTTAATTTTCCACATCCTTCACCGCCAAAAACACTTTTTATGCTAAATACAGAAGAATTAGCTTCTTTATTTCATTTCCCAAGCAAGGGATCAGCCCCTGCTACAAGTGTATCAAGAATAGAATCAAAAAGAGGGGGATTCCCAGCTGGTTTACCAGTAGAAGAAGAAGAGAATTAATTTAAAATTATGTCAGAAATTAATTTTTTTGCAGAAACAACTTTTAGAAACAAATTAAGAAAATTTGGGATAAAGACAGATGATAGAAGACGACACATGTATGTGATCGGAAAAACTGGTATGGGAAAAACGGTAGCTATCAAGAACATGGCTATCCAAGACATTCAAGCAGGACATGGAATAGGATTTGTAGATCCTCACGGAGAAGCGGCTGAAGAGCTTTTGGATTATATTCCAGCAAATAGAATAAACGATGTCGTTTATTTTAATCCCGCAGATTTAGAATTTCCCTTGGCTTTTAATATAATGGAGAGTATAGATCCTGGGCATCGCCATTTAGTGGCATCAGGATTAATGGGAGTTTTTAAAAAGATTTGGCCAGATGTTTGGTCTGCCAGAATGGAATATATTTTAAATAATTGTATTTTATCTCTTTTGGAATATCCTGGAGCAACTCTTTTGGGAGTTAATAGAATGTTGGCAGATGTAGAATATAGAAAGAAAGTAGTAGAGAAAATAACAGATCCTGTTGTTAAGGCTTTTTGGATAAATGAATTTGCTAGATATACTCAAAGATATGAAACAGAGGCTACTGCTGCTATTCAGAATAAAATAGGTCAATTTATTTCAGTTCCCCTAATAAGAAATATTATTGGTCAGGTAAAGTCCAATATTAACATGAGAGACATAATGGATAATAAAAAGATTCTTATTATGGACTTATCAAAGGGGAGGATAGGAGAGGATAACTCAAGATTATTAGGAGCTTTGTTAATTACAAAAATACAATTAGCTGCCATGTCTAGAGTAGATATACCAGAAGAGGAAAGAAAAGACTTCTATCTTTACGTAGATGAATTTCAGAATTTTGCTACAGAATCTTTTACTAATATACTTTCTGAAGCCAGAAAATATAGATTAGCTCTTATTTTAGGTCATCAATACATAACTCAGATGGAAGAAACTGTTAGAGATGCTGTTTTTGGAAACGTAGGAACTATTGTATCTTTTAGGGTAGGAGCAGAAGACGCAGAATTTCTGGAAAAGGAATTTTCTCCTGAATTTACTGCGGGAGATTTTGTTAATTTACCAAAATATAATATTTATCTTAAATTAATGATAGATGGAGTCGCTGGAGCTGCTTTTTCAGCTAGAACATTACCTCCCTTTCCTCAGCTTGAAGAATCAAATAAAGAAAAAATAATAAAAGTTTCTAGAGAGAGGTATGGAACGGAAAGAGCAATTATAGATGAAAAAATAAGCAAATGGACCGGTCTTATGGATACAAAAGAAGTTTCTAAAGAATCTCTTCAGCAACATCCTCAGCAATCCTCTCAACAACCATTGTATGATGCTAAGTGTGCTAGTTGTGGAAAATGGACAAAAGTTATTTTTCCTCCAGATAGCTCTAGGCCAGTTTATTGTAAAACTTGCCTTAAGAATATAAAAAAAGATAGAGAGGATAATAAAAGTGAAAGTGAAAAAATACAGCCAGTTTCTATAAAAGAGGCAATAGATAAAGATGTTGTATCGTCTCCTGTTAGAAAAGACGAAAATAAGGTACAACCAAAAAGAAAGGAAGTTGATTTAGAAGATTTAAAAAAAACGTTAGAAGAATCATTAAAAGAATTACCAGATAATCCTAGAGTAGATGAGAACCCTCAAGAAGGCTAATTTAAAAAATAAAAGAGTAATCTTAAGATGTGATTTCAATGTGCCCCTATCAAAAAAAGGGGTTATTTTAGATGATTATAAAATAAAAAAGACTATTCCAACTATAGAATTTTTAATTTCTAAAGGAGCAAAAGTTATTTTAATAAGTCATTTTGGGAGACCTAAAGCTAAAGATAATCCTAAGATAAAAGATAAAAAATACAGCCTAAAGCCAATAGCTGTTTATCTGGAAAAAGCTTTAAAAGTTAAAGTTAAATTTATTCCAGATTGTTTAGGAGAAAAAACTAAAAAAGAAGTTTTTGAATTAAAACCTAAAGAAGTAGCTATTTTGGAGAATTTAAGATTTTATAAAGGAGAAGAACAAAAATCAGAAAAATTTGCTAAGGAATTGGCAAAATTAGGAGAGATTTATGTTAATGATGCCTTTGGTGTTTTACATAGAGACCATGCTTCTGTCGTTGGGATACCAAAATATCTTCCTTCTTTTGCGGGATTTTTATTAGAAAAAGAATTGAAAAATTTAAAACAGATGATGAAAAATCCAGCAAAGCCTTTAATAGCTATTGTTGGTGGAGCTAAAGTAAAAACTAAAGCTAAATTAATAAATAGATTATCTGAAATAGCAGATTTTGTTTTAATTGGAGGATTGATAGCAAAAGAAATAAAAGCAAAAGATATTTATCTTAATTATCCAAAAAAAATAATTGCTCCGATAGATGAAACGGCAAACGGAAAAGATATAGGAGAGAAAACAATATCTTTTTTTAGAGAAAAAATATTATCTGCCAAAACAATATTTTTTAATGGAGTTATGGGTCAGACAGAGAATAGTAAATATAGAAAGGGAACAGAAGAGATCTTGAGAGCTATAATAAAAAGTGGAGCCTTTTCTGTGGCCGGAGGTGGAGAGACAGTTGAATTTATATCTTCTTTAGAATTAACTTCTAAAATTAGTCATCTCTCTACGGGAGGAGGAGCAATGATAGCTTATTTAGCAGGAGAAAAATTACCAGGCATTCGAGCCTTAGATAGATGGAAATAAAGAATTTAAATAAAGCAGCAAGGAGAATATTAAAAGGCATTGCCGACAAAGAAAGAATTATTCTTTATGGGGATGCTGATTTAGATGGAGTAAGTTCTGTTATTATATTAAAAGAGGCTATTAAAAGCATTGGAGGATTTGTCTCCGCTGTTTATTTTCCAGATAGAGAAAAAGATGGACACGGTATTAATAAAGCAGGATTAAAACATCTTAAGAAATTTGCTCCAGCCTTATTAGTTGTTATGGATTTGGGAATAGGCAATATTGAAGAAGTTTTATTAGCGAAAGAAATGGGGTTCACGGTTATTATAGTAGATCACCATGAAATATTAGATAAACTTCCCAAGGCAGATATTGTTGTTGACCCAAAACAAAAAGGAGATAAATATCCCTTCAAGACATTAGCTGCAGTTGGTTTAGTTTATAGGCTTGTAGAAAAGATGATGGGAGATAAGCTTAAGGGAGAGTTAAAAAGAAGTTTCTTGGAATTGACTGCTTTGGCCACTATCGCAGACATGATGCCCAAACAAGCTGATAATAAGTATTTTATAGAAGAAGGAACGCCTTTCTTAGCCAATTCCTTAAGGCCAGGAATTAAAATATTTTGGGAGAGAGATTTCTTTAAACAAAAAATGGAATTAAGCAATAAGATTTCAAAAATAATATCAATTTTGAATGTTAGAGATGTAAAAGATGGATTACCTGGAGCCTATAGGCTTTTAGTAACATCTTCTCCAAAGGAAGCTGAAAATATCGTTGAAAAACTTTTAAAGAAACATAAAGTTAGAAGACAAATAATAGAGCTTATCGTAGAAGAAGTAGAGAAAAAAATAAGTGATAAGAATGAGACTATTATTTTCGAAGGAGAAAAAGATTTTGAATCTATCTTAATTAGTTCTGCCGCTTCAATATTGGTCAGTCAGCATTTAAAACCAGTCTTTCTTTATAAAAAAATGGCAAAGGAAAGCTTAGGAACGGTAAGGAGCACCAAACAAATAGATAGTGTTTCATTAATGAAAAAATGTTCAAAATTATTAATGACATATGGTGGACATCCACAGGCTTCTGGGTTTAGAATAGTAAATGAGAATTTGGATAAGTTTAAAGAATGTTTAACTGCCGAACTTTTACGAAGTAAAAAATGAGTGCGGAAGATGAAGGCAAACTTTGAAAAAGGTAAACTTCATCGCCCAAAAAAGCTCAATGAATCAGAGATTCATTTCGAGCTTCAAATTAATAAATTAATTCTTGCTAAATTTATACATTAAAATTAATTGGTTGGCGATGAATCTAAAGATTCATCTATAATCTCGCCCATTACGATGGGCTCGATAAATGAAAAAAATAGTTATATATACAGATGGAGGGTCAAGAGGAAATCCTGGTAAATCAGGAATAGGAGTTGTTTTTTGTAATGAAAAAGGTCAGTCTTTTAAAGAATACGGAGAATATTTAGGAGATGGGTTAACTAATAACGAAGCAGAATATGGAGCAGTGATATTTGCTATTCAAAAATTTAAATCTTATTTTGGAAAAAAAATAGCCCTAGAATCTGATGTAGAAATAAAGTCAGACTCAGAGTTAATGGTAAAACAATTAAATGGTAAATATAAAGTTATTGATTCTAAGATACAATCTTTATTTTTGCAGGTTTGGAATTTAAAGATTGATTTTAAAAGGATTAAGTTTACTCAGATAGCTAGAGAGAAAAATAAAGAGGCTGATAGGTTAGTGAATGAAGCTTTAGATGGAGAAAATAGAACGCAAAAATTATTGTAAATTTTTCTAAACAAAAAGCACCTATAAAAGGTGTTTTTTGTTATCCCAGCAAGTCTATAAGCCGAATTCTGTTGTCGAATAGACATGATGATTATCTGTCTTGTTTAGACATTGCTGTCTAAATCTTGCGAACCACTTTTCACAAAAGTTCTAGACGTATCCAAAGCTTTTGACTTGTTCTTGCACCCGATAAGGATTTAGCCGTTTCACCCTCAATATTACTATTAAGGCTTATCCCTCTAAGGGATACTTCGATCTTTTCAGATCTCAGCGTCTCTGCTCGCACCTCGCGCATTACTGCGGACGGCTGTTAGCCGCTATCTGTTTATCCCGACATGACAGTCGGGAGAGTGTTCGGACTTTCCTCTCCGTTTCCACGAAGCAATCATCCGACTTGCTAGGATGTAATAATTGTACCAGCTATTTATTTTTTGTCAAATGGGCAAATTTCTGCTAAAATATCGTAGTATAATACTTTTATCTATGGACTTTAAACCTAACCCTAATAAAAATTTAATAATCGAAATAAACGGTAAAAAATTTGCCAGATATCCTATTAAAACCCATTTAGTCACAAAAGAAGATAATGCTGTGGATTTGGTGGAAAAATACGCTAAACCTCATTTAAAAGAAGGAGATGTTTTGTTTATTGGAGAAAAGTGTGTATCTATAACTCAGGGTAGGGTTTATGAGTTAGACAAAATAAAACCAGGTAAAGTTGCTAAGTTTTTGGTAAAATTTGTTACTAAATCTCCTTATGGAATAGGATTAGGCATTCCTGAAACTATGCAATTAGCCGTAGAAGAAGCCGGAGCTTTTAGAATGTTATTTGCCGCTTTAGTGGCTGCAATCACCAAGTTATTTGGAATAAAGGGAGTCTTTTATATGATAGCTGGTCCTCAGGCTAAAGGCATAGATGGTCCTGTTGATTATGCTATTCCTCCATACAATAAACAAGCCAGCAAGATTCCTTTTAAGGCTAATAACGTTGCTAAAGAAATGAAAGAAAGAATTGAATTTCCAGTAGCTATTGTGGACGCTTGTGATATAGGAGTTTGGATTGTTGGTAGGAGCGAGGGAGTAAACGATAAATTATTATTATCAGCTTTAAAAGACAATCCTTTAGGTCAGACAGATCAGCAAACTCCAATGGGGATATTGAGAGAAGTAAAAAATGAAAATATTTAATTTTCAAACTAAAGGAATAACAACAGCAGCTATTATTATAGGAACAGCCAGTATTGTTTCTGCCGCTTTAGGTATTTTAAGAGATAGATTATTAGCCGGTGGATTTGGAGCAGGGGATGAGCTGGATATTTATTATGCTGCTTTTCGTATTCCTGATTTTGTTTCCATGGTTTTAATAATGGGATCTATTTCAGCAGCTTTAATTCCTATTTTTAGTGAATACATAACTAGAAACAATAAAGAAGCTTGGAGATTATTTTCTAATCTTTTTAATGTAATTATTGTTGTCTTAATTTTTGTTTGTTTAATATTAATTATTTTTACCCCTCAATTAATAAATATAATAACTCCTGGGTTTTCAGAAGAGAAAAAAGAACTAGTCGTTATGCTGACCAGAATCATGTTCTTAAGTCCTATTATTTTGGGAACTAGTAATATTATCTCTTCTGTTTTGCAGGTGTTTAGAAGATTTTTAATAACCTCCTTAAGTCCAATAATGTATAATTTAGGAATTATTATAGGTATTATCTTTTTTGTTCCTAGATTGGGAATATCTGGATTAGCCTGGGGAGTTGTTTTAGGAGCAGTTCTACATTTATTAATTCAGATTTCAGTTTTATTTAAAGTTGGTTTTAAATATTATAATGTTTTTGATATTTCAGATCCTGGGTTAAGGAGAATGATTAAGTTAACCATCCCTCGTTCTATTGGATTAGCCGCAGGACAGATTAATTTTTTTGTAGTTACAGCAATAGCTTCTACTTTGGCCAGTGGAAGTTTGGCTGTTTTTAGTTTGTCAGAGAGTTTAAGTCGCCCTTTTATTATGTTAACTGGAATAGCTTTTTCTACAGCAGCTTTTCCTCATTTAGCTTTATCTATTTCCAAAGAAAACAAAGAGAGATTTTTGGAAATTGTTTCAAAAACGTTTAATAAAATTCTTTTTTTAATAGTTCCTCTAAGTATTTTATTATTTATTTTCAGAGAAGAATTAGTTTCTTTTATTTTCAAAGTGGGAAAATTCGGTTTGTTGGACAGTAGATTAACTGCTGCATCTTTAGCTATGTTTTGTTTTGGTTTAATTGCTAAAGCTTTGAATTTATTTATTATCAGGTCTTTTTATGCTCTTCAGGATACAAAAACACCAGCCGTAATAAGTGTTATTAGTATGTTTTTAAATTTAGCTCTTTCTATTATATTTGTTTGGTTATTATCTTTCCCTAATATTTTTCAGAATTTCTGGATAAACTTTCTTTCTTTAGAAGGTTTAAACGGGATTGAAATAATAGGTCTTCCTCTAGCCTTATCTATTTCCGCCATATTTCAATTTATTGTTTTGAAACTAATTTTTAAAATTAAAATAGATAGACTGAAAGAGGATGAATAATATTAGAAATTTTGTAATTATAAGTCATGTTGATCACGGAAAATCTACATTAGCTGATAGGTTTTTAGAAATAACTGAAAGTATTCCTCTTAAAAAAATGAAGGAACAAGTTTTAGATTCTATGGACTTAGAAAGAGAAAAGGGAATTACTATTAAGATGCAGCCTTGTCGTATGGAATATCAGGGCTATATATTAAATCTTATAGATACTCCAGGTCATGTTGATTTTTCTTATGAAGTTTCCAGAGCTTTAGTAGCTACAGAAGGAGCTGTTTTATTGGTAGATGCTACAAAAGGAATTCAAGCTCAAACGCTTTCTAATTTAGAAATGGCTGTAAAAAATAATTTAGTTATAATCCCAGTTATTAATAAGATTGATTCTCCCCAAGCTCAGATAGAAGAAACAAAAAAAGATATGGCTCAATTGTTAAACATTTTAGAAGAAGCAATATTTTTAATTTCAGCCAAGAAAGGAGATGGAGTAAAGGAAGTTTTAGAAGAAGTTATTAAAAAGGTTCCACGTCCAACAGGAAAAGAATCTAATCCTTTTAGAGCTTTAATATTTGATTCTAAATTTGATTCTTATAAAGGAATTATAGCTTATGTTAGAGTTATGGAGGGGAGTATTAAGTCTGGAGAGAAGTTTAATTTACTTCAAACTAAAGAAAAAGGAGAATTAAAAGATATAGGATTTTTTAAACCTCAACTTACTAGTTTTCCAGAATTGAAAGCAGGGGAAATAGGATATATAGCCACTGGAATAAAAGAAACAGGTAAGGTAAGAGTTGGGGATACGATAGTTAAAGACCCTAGTCTTCCACCTTTATTTGGTTATAAAGAACCCAAACCTGTTGTTTTTGCTTCTATCTATCCTGAAAATCCTGATGATTTCGAAAATTTAAAAGTCTCTTTAGCTAAATTAAAATTGAATGATGCATCTTTTACTTTTGAACCAGAGTCAAAAGAATCTCTGGGAAGAGGTTTTCGTTGTGGCTTTTTAGGTTCCTTACATGCTGAAATAATATCAGAAAGATTAAAAAGAGAATTTGGATTAATTCTTATTATCTCTTCTCCTTCTGTAGTCTTTAAAGCAGTTGATCAAAAAGATAAAGAATTCTTTATTTATTCTCCGTCTGATTGGCCAGATCCGGGGTCTGTCAAAGAGTTTCAAGAACCTTGGTCAAAGTTAGAAATAATAACTCCTTTACAATTCATGGGAAGAGTTTTGGAACTTGCAGAAGAATTAGGAGGCAAACAAATAGAAACAAAATATTTTGGAATAGATAAGATAATATTACTGTACGAAGTTCCTTTGAGGGGGATAATCACTGGATTTTATGATAATTTAAAGGGAGTTACTAAAGGATTAGCTTCAATGGACTATGAAATAACAGGATACAAGCCCGCCCAACTAGTTAAGTTAGACATATTAATAGCTGGTAAAAAAGAAGAAGCTTTATCTAAAGTAGTTCGTAAGGAAACAGCTCAAAAAGAAGGAAAAAAGATAGTTGAAAAACTAAAAGAAGCTTTGCCTTCTCAACTTTTTTCTGTTGCTCTTCAGGCTGCTATTGGGAGTGATGTAGTAGCTAGAGAAACAATAAGTTCTAAAGGAAAAGATGTAATATCTGGTTTGTATGGTGGAGACTATTCAAGAAAAAGAAAAGTTCTGGAAAAACAGAAGAAAGGTAAAAAAAGATTAAAAGGAAAAGGAACAGTAAATATTCCTTCTAAGGTGTTTTTAGAAATGTTTAAATCTAATTGATTCTGTGATAGTCTTTAGAGGATCGGGGCTAAAGAAAAACAAATCATGCTCAAGACTACAAGAGAAGCAAGAACAATCCAAATTATTCTACCTAATTTTTTCGAATTAAAACTCATAACATTATGATATCAAAAAAATCAAAAATAAAAAAGGAAAATAATTTTCAGTCATTATTTGTTTTAATAATAATCGGTGTTGTTTTTGTGGGAGTTATGGCGTTTTTAATAATTTCTAATGTTCATATAACTCAAAAAAGAACAGAATTAAAGAGTCAAATAAACGAATTACAACAAGAAATATTATTGTTGGAAGAATTAAAAGTTCAATATAAAGAAGGGTTGATTAAGGCAGAAGAATTAGCTTATTGGGAAGAGAAGTTAAGAGAACAAGGATATAAAAAACCAGGAGAAGAAGCAATAGTTGTTTTGCCTTCAGACGAGAATAAAAATGAAGATACTGGGGAAAATAAAAGTTTTTGGGAAAAGTTAAAAGGATTTTTCGGATTTTGAATGCGGGATTAGTATAATGGTAGTACGTGACCTTCCCAAGGTTAGGGCGCCGGTTCGATTCCGGTATCCCGCTCGCCAGGGTAGCTCAGTGGTAGAGCAACTCTCCCGTAAAGAGTAGGCCGTGGGTTCGAATCCCACCTCTGGCTCCATAATTTATCTCTTTTATTGACAGCCTCTCGCTAAGTTTTGTATAATGGAGAATAAGGTCAATTAAAAAAATAAAAATAATTATGGAAGAAATAAAAAAACTTTGTCACGATTGTAAAAAAGCCATAGAAGTAGAAGGGGAAGAGATAAAAAATGGAGTTTTGTTGAATTATGAAAAAAATGGAGAAAAAATAAGTGTTTTTAAGTGTAAGGAATGTTACGAAAAGAATCCTAGTTTAACTAATTTCAGGAAATGTGAGGTTTATTCTAGAATAGTAGGCTATTTGAGACCAGTTCAGCAATGGAATGAAGGGAAGAAATTGGAATTTGATACAAGAGTAGAGTATAAATTACCGAAAGAGGTTTAATGCAATAAAAAATATGTTATTCCAAATCAATATTAAAAAAGAAGCAACAGAGAACAATTTTTTTAGAAAAGTTCTCTATACTGGAAAACATATTCAATTAGTTTTAATGAATCTTGCTCCAGGAGAAGATATAGGAGAAGAAACTCACGATACTATAGATCAATTTTTTTATTTTGTTCAAGGACAAGGAGAATCGATAATTGAAGGAAGGGCAAATCCTTTTATGTCAGGAGATGCAATTTTTGTTCCAGCTGGAACTTTGCATAATTTTAGAAATACAGGAACAGAATCGTTAAAATTATTTACTACTTATTCTCCCCCTAATCATCCAGATGGAACTATTCATGAAACCAAAGAAGATGCTGAAAAGGCAGAACATTGAATTAAATTTTGAAAACACCTTCTTTACTCAGAGGGTGTTTTTTGATAGAATTTATAAAGTATGAATAATATTCAAGAAAGAATAGAAGATTTAAAAAGTAAATTCCTCACGTTCGAGGACTGTCTTTGACTTAGATAAAAAAGCAAAGAAAATAGTAAAGTTAGAGAAAGACAGTCAGAGTCCTGATTTTTGGAAAAATCAGGAAGAAGCTACCGAGAAGAGCCAAGAACTTAGTTCTTTAAGGGAAGAAGTGCAGGAATTTACTGTTCTTAAAGAAGAATTTGCTGAGTTTGAAAAATTAGCTGAGGAATCCAAAGAAGAGGAAAGTTTATCTGAAATACTTGATGATTTAGAAAATAAGATAGAAAAGTGGGAGATACAGATATTTCTATCTGGTAAATATGATAAAGGAAGTGCTGTGCTATCAATTTATTCTGGAGCAGGTGGACAGGACGCTCAAGATTGGACAACAATTCTTTTAAGAATGTATGAAAGATATTGTTCTTTAAAAGGATTTCAAGTCAAAATTTTACATCAAGCTTTTGGAGAAGCAGGAGGACCAGAAGGAAGAATTGGAACCAAGGCTGTCACTCTAGATATTAAAGGAAAATACGCATTTGGTTTTTTGAAAAAAGAAACAGGAGTTCATAGATTAGTAAGATTATCTCCTTTCTCTTCGAAATCATTACGTCATACTTCGTTTGCTTTAGTGGAAGTACTACCTGATATTTCAAAAGAAGACGAAGAAGAATTAAAAATTAATCCTGAAGATTTAAGAATTGATACTTATAGAGCTTCAGGTCCTGGAGGACAATATGTTAACAAGAGAGACTCTGCCATTAGGATAACTCACTTGCCAACAGGTATTGTTGTTTCTTGCCAAGTAGAAAGATTGCAGGGAAGTAATAAGGATAGAGCCATGAAGGTTTTATTGGCCAAGCTCCATCAACTAGAAGAAGAAAAGAAAAGTAAGGAATTGAAAAAAGTTAAAGGAGACAATATTTCCGCTAGTTGGGGAAATCAGATACGTTCGTATGTTTTACATCCCTACAAATTAGTTAAAGATTTAAGAACTGGAGTAGAAATGACAAATGCCGAAAAAGTATTAGATGGTCAATTAGACGAATTTATTGAAGCAGAAATAAAATTAAAAAATGATTAAATTTGAAAACATAAGTAAAATATATCCTGCTGGTCTTACTGCTTTAGACAATGTTTCTTTTGAGGTGGGCGCAAAAGAATTTATTTCTTTGGTTGGGAAATCAGGAGCAGGTAAAAGCACTTTATTAAAACTTTTATTAATAGAAGAAAAACCTACTCAAGGAGATATTTTTTTTAACGATCAGAATCTTGGGAAATTAAGTAAAGAGGAAATCCCTAATTTAAGAAGAAAAATCGGTTCTGTTTTTCAGGATTATAAGCTAATTCCAACTAAGACAACCTATGAGAATATAGCCTATATTTTAGAGGTTATAGGGGCTTCTGATGCCGAAATAAGCAGAGATGTGGCAGAAGTGTTAGATATTGTAGGATTGAGCTCTAGAGCTCATAATTTCCCAGCAGAACTATCTGGAGGAGAAAAACAGAGAGTAGCTATTGCTAGGGCTTTAATTCATAGGCCAGAAATTATCTTAGCGGACGAACCAACCGGGAATTTAGATCCTTATCATACTTTAGAAATTATAAGATTATTATTAAAGATTAATGAATTAGGCACTACTGTTATTTTAGCTACTCATAATAAAGATGTTATTAATTCTTTAGGAAAAAGAGTTATTACTATGCAAGCTGGTAAAATAATTAGAGATGAAGCAGTAGGAAGATTCGTATTATAATATGTTTTTTACTTCATTAAAAAGAGCAATTAAATCGGGTTGGCATGGATTTTTTAGAGACGGGGGAATGATAACTGCCAATGTTTTTGTTTTATTAATGGCAATATCTGTTTTTACTTCTCTGTTTCTTTTTCAAAATATTAGTAATTTTATTGTAGACTCCATAGAAGATAAAGTTGATATTTCAGTTTATTTTGAATACGAAGTTTTAGAAGATGAAATATTAGATATTAAAAAAGAAATTTCGGGAATTCCTGAAGTAAAATCAGTGAATTATGTTTCAAAAGATAATGCTTTAGAAAATTTTGTTGAAAGGCATTCAGAAGACGAAACTTTAATGCAGTCTTTAGAAGAAGTTGGTGTAAATCCTTTTCTAGCTTCTTTAAACATTAAAGCTTTTGAATTTGGACAGTATGAAGGGATATCTTCTTTTTTGGAAGGATCTATATTTCAAACAAAAATAGAAAAGGTAGATTATTATGAGAGAGAACCTGTGATAGAGAGAGTGTTTTCTTTGACTTCAACTTTTTCTAGAATAGGCATTATTTTCTCTATAATCATGGCTTTAGTAGCAATCTTAGTTGTGTTTAATACTATAAGATTGGCTATTTACAATTTTAGAGATGAGATTAGAATACAAAGGCTAGTTGGAGCTTCAAATTGGTTTATCAGGGGTCCATTCTTAGTCCAGGGGGTAATAGCTGGACTATTTGCAGGGTTGATAGGGTTAGCTTTATTTGGTTCGTTAACTTGGTTATTTAATTCAACTGTTAATGGAATATTTCCAGGGCTGGAAGTGTTTTCTATATTTATTTCTAATCTTTGGATAATAATAGCACTACAGCTTGGGATAGGAGCTTTATTAGGAACCATCTCTTCTTTACTAGCAGTTAGAAGTCACTTGAACGTTTAATGAATTAAAAATTCATTGCTAATTTATTTCACACCTGCGATAAATATTTTATTTATCTTGCCGTATAATATTGCGAAGTCGTCTAATGGTAGGCAATTTATAGTTTTTTTGTTATAATTAAATAATGGATAAAAGATCAAAACCTTGGAATAAAGGAGTTACAAAGGAAACTAATCAGAGTGTTTTTAAAATTTCAGAAACATTTAAAAGAAAAAAATTGGATAATTTCAAAAAATGGCGAGATAGAATGAAAAAAATTGGAAAGATCCCCGCCAGTTATCCTTCTTTTCGTAGGAATGGAGACTTAGCGGAGCTCATCGGGGTGGTTTTAGGAGATGGGCACATTGAAAAGTTTCCTAGGACAGAGAGTTTGACAATATTATCAAACGGAGAGAATAAAGGTTTTATTCGTCATTATTCCAATTTAGTTGGTAAGTTGTTCAATAAAAACCCTTATCAGGGATGGCATGGCGGAGGAAGTAATTGTATCCGGATAAGAATTTATCAGAAAAACATAAGCAAAAGATTGGGAATTCCTTGCGGAAATAAGAGTGCTTTAAAGGTTAATATTCCAGAGTGGATTATTAAGAATAAAGGATATCTAAAGCGGTATTTGAGAGGATTATATGAAGCAGAAGGTAGTTTCTGTATTCATAAGCCCACCTATACTTATAAGTTTTTATTTGCCAATAAAAATGAGTATCTTAAAAGAAATGTTTATGGGGCGTTAAAAATATTAGGATTTAATCCACACGAAGGAAAATATCAAATTCAAATTTCTAGAAAAGAAGAAGTGTATAGGGCTAAAAAGTTGATAAAATTTAGAGAATATTAATCATTGGGAGGTCATCTAGTGGTAGGATACAGGTTTCTGAAACCTGGAACGATGGTTCGAATCCATCCCTCCCAGCCATCATATGCTAAGTCAGGTGACTGACACGCTCTATGTAAAAAAAATAGGAAGGGTCGAGAATAAAATTAAACAGAAATAAAAATATGGAAAAAATAAAATCTTTTTTAAAAACCAGTAAAGGATTATTGGTTATTTCTATAATTATAAGTTTAACAATTGGATTTTTTGCTGGCATGGAATATAAATCTTATCAAATAAGAACAGCATTAGAAGATGTAGCTAAAGAAATTACTGGTATCTTTGGGGGAAAAAATGAAACAGAAATTATTCAAGAACAAAAACAAGAAAAAGAAGAAGAAACTATATCTGACTTAATCAAGGAAATAAGCGTGGAATTAATACAGAAAAGCTATGCAAAAGGTGATTACGAAGATTTTATTACAATGAAATTCAGACTTACTAATAAAACTGATAGAGATATGAATGGCGTTCAAGGAATAGTTATTTTCTACGATATTTTTGATAGTGAAATATATAGAACAAAACTTAGCTATGATGA